>Ga0066652_100000045_pt1 | contig 83764 bp, 66 predicted proteins | sample GraSoiAngelo_101_FD_71413 | JGI IMG/M metagenome (GOLD analysis project Ga0066652, IMG submission 71413) | Grasslands soil microbial communities from the Angelo Coastal Reserve, California, USA - 14_0903_02_30cm | ecosystem: Environmental > Terrestrial > Soil > Grasslands | place: USA... | reverse complement strand
GAATTGGGCTGTGTGAACAGTGAACCTGTGATTCGCGGAGCCGGATGCGGGAGTCCCGCACGTCCGGATCTTCAGGGGGGCCGGGGCGAGTAATCGCCTCGGTCTACCCGACCAGATCGCCAGTCGTTGCATGCCACTCCTCGGCGGCAACCGTCGCGCCGCGTCGGCTTCGGCACGTGGACCCTGGCCGTGCAGCTTAGGCTCAAACCGTTAGACGCACTTAGAATAGACGCACTAAAGAAAAACTCGATGCAGTGGTATGTGGCGTAGCCGGCGGAGGGCGATTGCTCGCCCCCCGACGACGCGCTCATCGGCACGACGGACACCTGCCAAATGTGAACTGACGGATGGCCGTGCACGTGCGGCATGGTTGCGTGGGCGTGCCCGAGAAGTTAGCTTCGAATTCGATGACCATGGTGATCGAGTCATTGCAGTTGAACGATCCTGTGCCTGGCGATAGATCGAACGTCATTGCGAACGGGGCGGGCCCGAGCGCATGTCCGCTCGACGACCAAACAATCTGATTGCCATGGAGGAACGGCACCGAGGCGGGATTCCAGCCAGTGGGAGAAGGCGGCTGAGTCGACGTCCACGCCGCGGTTGCGGTAATGGGGCTGGGCATCCCGCAACCCGATGGGAAGGTGTGCCATGCGCCCAACACCGTCGCTTTCACTAGCGTCGCCTGTTGTCCGCCAGCGTTCATGGCGACCGTTAACGTCGCGTCTCCGTACGACTCCGAAGTAACGAGCGTCGGACTGATCGAGTCGCAGCAGATCGGGTGCGGGCAGGCGTGCACGATGAAGTTCGATGCCATCGGGCAGCCATTCACGTTCGAAGTGACTTGGATCGAGCCGCCGCTGTTCGACGCCCAAGTGACAGCGATGCAGGATCCGTCAGCCGTCACCGGAACGAATGTCCCGGGGACCGACCATGTGAACGGCCCCGTGGCGGGAGGCTTCACACAGTAAGTCGACGGCTTGGTACATGTGTCGGATGGACCATCGATGACCGGCGGCTGCACTTCCCGGATGCAGATGTTGTCGATCTGGCCGAATGAGACTTGAGCGCCGTCGTTGATGCTTGAGCCGTTCGATGGGCTGATAGTAAGGAGCGATTCATTATGGGCCGCGGTGAAGCAGCCTTTGAAGGTACCCCAGGATGTAGATGCGATATTGCTCGTCGTCATCACAGTTTCGCACGTCCCAGTGGGGCACGATGGATCCGTCAGCGGCCCAGTCGAGGCGCGCAGCGCGATGGTTACAAACGTCGAAAGAGGCTTATTCGGGTCGGGGTGAAATCGGCCGCAGAACTCGATAGAGTAAGTGCGACCAGCTACGAACGTCACCGGCTGCTGGATCGCCTCGCCGACAACTTTGTTCCCCCAGAAGCTGACGTAATCGGGATCATGACAGCCGGCGCCACTCTGCAATTGCGGGGTGCCGTAGGCCGCTGTCCAGAAGGCGGTACTACTGGGCGGCATCGAGCCGTCACCGATGATGACAGTGTTCGAATTGAAGCCGCCGTTCTTAACGATGTTGCCGGGGCACGACCAGGGAGCGGATTGTGCATTCGATGCCGGCGCCTGCGCCGAGAAGCCGATGAAGAGTAGAACAGACAAGAATGCCGATGACACTCGCATTTTCATTCCTTTCAGGATGAAGCCGGACCGATTCTGTCTGTTAGTGACGGAATGGTGGTTATCGTTACAAAACAAACAGAACCACAACGTCACGAACGGCGGCGTGTGTCCAACTCCGCAACGCCGCCGCGATCATCTCGGAAGGAATCCGGACGCTGGCTCGCGTGTCGGAGCTCGCAGGCCCATTCGATCAAGGTCAAAGGGACATCGATAGTGGTAGCGGCGTCTAACTCGAGCCAGAAGCTCGCGTAGGAGCACCATCGAATTGCTATACTTTCGATATTATGGCTGGACTGCTCATCAAAGATCTCCCGAAGGAACTTCATCGCAAGCTGAAGGTGCGGGCGCAGGCGCATCGGCGGAGTCTGAGCAGTGAGGCGATCACGATTCTCGAGTCGGTTCTTGATGACCGATCGGGGCCGCCGACGATCGAGGAGATTGATCGGCTGCGCGCGCAGGGAAAACGGCCGCTCACGCAGGCAATCATTGACCGCGCGCGCCGGAGAGATCGTTGATCGTCACGGACACGAACCTCGTCGCCTATCTGCTGATCATGAGTGAGTACACGGCGGTGGCCCGAGGGGTGTGCGTGAAAACGGTCAGTGGATGTTGCCCACTCTCTGGCGCAGCGAACTTTTGAACGTGCTTGCGACGTCAGTGCGGGCAGGCATTCTGACGCGAGCGCAAGCCGGAGACACGTGGCAGATTGCGCGCGCAATCTTTGGCAGAAATGAAGTCGAGCCATCCGGAATCGATGTGCTCGAAACTGCGGCGGAGCGGAACTTGTCGGCGTATGACGCGCAATTCGTCGTCGCTGCGTCCGATCTCGAAGTACCGCTCGTGACGTCCGACCGGAAACTGCTGCCGCGTGTCCCGTTCTCGCGATTGCGCCGGAGCGGTTCACGGCGCGCAGAAACAAGTAGCGCGGCGGCTTTGCCGCCGCGCTACGAAGAAACCACTACCAGATCCGGACGCGCTCTTCCGGCTTCACGTACTCCTTGTCGCCTTCCTTGACGCCGAAGGCTTCGTACCAGGCGTCCACGTTTCGCAGGGGGGCGAACGCGCGGATCATGCCGGGGGAGTGCGAGTCGGTCATGATGAGCTGGCGCAGCGCGTCGTCGCGCACGATCGTCCGCCACACCTGGCCGAATCCGAGGAACACGCGCTGGTTGCCGGTGAAGCCGTCGATCACCGGCGCGGGCTGGCCGGCCAGCGAGATGTGATACGCATCGAGCGCCATCAGGATGCCGCCGAGGTCGCCGATGTTCTCGCCCATGGTGTTGCGGCCGACGATGTGGATGCCGGGAAGCTGCGGGAAGTCGAACGACTCGTACTGCGCGCCGAGCTTCGTGGCCTGCTCTTCGAACTTCTTCGCGTCGTCGGCGGCCCACCAGTCGCGCAGCACGCCGTCGCCGTCGGACTTGCGGCCCTGGTCGTCGAATCCGTGCGTGATCTCGTGTCCGATCACGGCGCCGATCGCGCCGTAGTTCACCGCGGGGTCAGCCTTCGGGTCGAAGAACGGCGGCTGCAGGATCGCGGCCGGGAAGACGACCTCGTTCTTCGTCGACTGGTAATACGCGTTGACCGTCTGCGGCGTCATGCCCCACTCGGCCTTGTCGACCGGCTTGTTCAGCCGTCCGACGTTGTACTCCCATTCGAACTTCCCGAGGCGCTCGGCATTGCCGATGAGGTCACCCTCTTTGACCTGGAGCTTCGAGTAGTCGCGCCACTTCGACGGATACCCGATCTTCACTCCGAATTTCGAAAGCTTCTCGAGTGCCTTCGCTTTCGTGTCGGGCGACATCCACGTCAGATTCTCGATGCGGCCCTTCATCGCCAGGCGGAGATCGGCGACGAGCTTTTCCATCTTCGCCTTTGACTCCGGCGGGAAGTACTCGGAGACATACGTGCGGCCGATCGCTTCGCCCATCGCGCCTTCCGCGCCCGCGACGGCGCGCTTCCAGCGCGGGCGCTGTTCCTGCGCGCCGTTGAGGAACTTCGAGCGGAACTCCCATTCCGTGTTGACGAAACGCTTCGACAGCAGCGCCGCCGCGTCATCGGTGACGTGGAAAGCCTGCCATGCTTTCAGCGTGTCGATCGGCGCATCGCCGAAGATCTTGGCGATCTTCGGAAGCGCGGTGTTCTGACGAATGACGGCCTTGTCGGCTTTCTCGAGGCCCGCTTCCTTGAAGTACAGCGACCACGGGAACTCCGGCGCGGCCTTCTCGAGCTCCGCGATGGTCATCAGGTTGTAGGTCTTGTCGCGGTCGCGGCTTTCCGCGCGCGTCCAGTGCGCCTCGGCGATCTTCGTCTCCATCGCCACGATGTCGGCCGCGTTCTTCTCCGGCTCATCCCAGCCGGCGAGCGTCAGCATGTCGGCGACGTATTTCTGGTAGCGCTCTTTCTGCGGCTTGAAGTTGTCGCGCAGATAGAACTCGCGGTCGGGAAGACCGAGGCCGGCCTGTCCGACGTACAGCGCGTTCTTATCGGGATTCTTCGCGTCGTCGCCGACGAACGCGCCGAAGAACGAGCGGCCGAAGCCGGCGCTGGAGCGCGCCATGGCACGCGCGACGTCCGCGCGCGTCTGTTCCTTCTTGATCGCGTCGAGGATCGGCTGGATCGGCTTCGAGTCGGCCTTCTCGGCCGCTGCCTCATCCATGAACGAGCGATACAACATCGCGACTTTTGCTTCGTCCGAGCCGGCCTTCAGGTTCTTGTCGGCCGCCCATTTGTCGAGCATCGCGTGCACGCGCGCCTCGGACAAATCGCGCAGGATGTTGAACGCGCCGTAGCGCGTCTGATCGGGCGGGATCTGCGTCGTGGCAACCCACTTGCCGTTCACGTATTTGAAGAAATCGTCTCCCGGCTTGATGGACGTGTCCATGCCGTTGAGATCGACGCCCCACGTTCCGAAGCGCTGCGCCGCCGTCGGAGTGGAAGCTGGTGCGGCTGCGGTCGTGGTCGCCGGTTCTTCGGCGATCGCAGCCACAGACAGGAGTGCGATCAATGCGATCGCGAAGACAAGAAGCCTCGTTTTCATCAGTGTTCCTCTCGGTTTGCGATGAACTTTGGTAGGACTCGGACGACAACACGCCGCCGTGCGGAGATTATTCGATGAGCCGCGCATTGTGTCAGCGGCGTCAACCGTGAAGTTTGCACCAGCGTTACAGCGTCAGCGTTCGCTGTCGAGTTGTTGCATCTGCCGTTCGTCGTAGCGCGTGCCTGCAACCGCCTCGGCGGGAACGGCGCGCTCGATCTGTTCGAGATCGCTCGCGCTGAGTTGAATCGACAGCGCGCCGAGGGCGTCGTGGAGCTGCGCGCGAGTCCGCGCGCCGATGACCGGAACGATGTTCTCGCCGCGCGCGAGCACCCACGCGATCGCGAGCTGCACCGGCGTCGCGTCGTGCTGGGCGGCGATGTCGCGCAACGCGTCGATCAGCTGCTGGTTCTGCTCGCGATTCTCGCTGCGGAATCGCGGCATGAACGAACGATAGTCGCCTTTCTGCGCGGGCATCGATCCGCTGAGGAGTCCGCGCGACAGCACTCCGTAGGCGGTCACTCCGATGCCGAGCTCGCGCAGCGCGGGAAAGATCGCGCGCTCCGGTCCGCGGCTGACGAGCGAGTATTCGATCTGCAGATCGCTGATCGGATGCACGGCCGCCGCGCGGCGAATCGTGTCGGCGCCGACTTCCGACAATCCGATCGCGCGCACCCATCCCGCTTTCACGAGCTCGGCGAGCGCACCGATCGTTTCTTCGATCGGCACGCTCGGATCGAGACGCGCCGGACGATAGATGTCGATGTGATCGACGCCGAGTCGCGTGAGCGAATACGCGAGAAAGTTTTTCACCGCGACGGGACGCGCGTCGAAGCCGAGCCACGCGACGTCGGGCCCCCGCATCGCGCCGAACTTCACCGAGAGCAGCACGCGATCGCGCCGGTCGCGAATCGCGCGGCCGATGAGCATCTCGTTGTGTCCCATCCCGTAGAAGTCGCCGGTGTCGAGAACGTTGATGCCGCGATCGATCGCCTCGTGAATCGTGGCGATGCTCTCGTTCTCATCCGCCGCGCCGTACATCCCCGACATGCCCATGCATCCGAGGGCGATCGGGAAGACGTCGTAGGAGCCGAGCCTGCGTGCGTTCATGTGCGGCGCACAAGCATAACGCCGAAGATCGCGAGCGCGCCGCCGGCGATCGTCGGCAGGCCTGGAACTTCGCCGAGCCAAACGCATCCGATGAGCACGGCGACGGGCGGGATGAGATAGCGAAACGCGGCCGCGAACGACGCGTTGACGCGCAGCGCGTGCGACCAGCTCGCAGTCGCGTGGCTCGTGCCCGAGAATCAGCGGATTACGTGGGATCGCGGAGCGATCCCGCAGGAACAGGTCGTCGAAGAATTTTTCGGCGGCGCCGCAATCCCACTGGATCGCGGCTCTTCCCGCCATGGCGGCATTCCATGCCGAAGAAGCTTTGTTTGCGACCGCAATCGGTATGTGTACAATGGCGCACTTATGCATATCTGGAGAATTTTCGCCAGCTGTGTCCTTCTTCTCGTCGCGTGGATCCCGATCGCGTCCGCTGACGACGAGGTCGTTCCCGGCAGCCATGGCGGCTCTTACACCCTCAACATGAATGGAGATCAAGTCGCCTCGGTGACGAATGATGACGGAAGCGTCATTCAATATCATTATGACCTTTCTGGCACTCAGTCCGGGATGACTGTGATTGTCGGCGGCGTGTCGCTCACTTTGAGTTACGGGACCGACGGGAGCGGCGGCGGATGGCTCTATGCGGCGCCGATGCCACCGCTGTTCCATTCAGCGGACGCGCACGGCCGCACTGTAACGGCCACGTTGTATCCGGGTATGTCGATGGACAACGGTAGTTGGGAGATGGGCGTGAACGCGCCTCCTCCGATCCCGGTGGCGTCATTTGTCTACGGCGAATCCGGGCATGTGGGCGCGGTCACGCTGAGCAACGGCCTGTCGATGCATCTCGATACGACGCCGGAGGCGGAATCAGGGCCGTCATGGGGGCCGCCGACAACGCCGTCCGAACTCGTGTCGCAAACGGTCTATGGCAGCGACGGTACTCTGCTGGTCAGTGCTTCGCCGGCGGGTGGGACGAATGCCATGCGCGTCGCACCGACGCAATTGGACGCGGTTGCAACACAACTCGGATTGGGCGCAAATTGGGCGGAGACGCTGACGTTTACACGCAGTGCAAACGGGCAACTGACGACGGTGCGCAATTGGACGACGGGAGAGGTCAAGCTGTATCTGGTCGACGTGGGAGAGTTTCGCGTCGGGTACACACCAGGTGGTACACCTGTTTTCTACGACTTCACGCCGAACTACAGCGCCACCGAAGAGTTTGAGGCGGATCCCTCAATCAAGGTCGCCGGCGTCGCCCCGACTCAGATCGTCATGACGGCCGCTGGTGCCACGGGCATGTATAACGATCGGCCGGCCGAGGGCGCTGTTTACGGTGTCTGGAATGACGCCGCCGGCGTGACCCACTTTGGCCGTCTCACGACCGAGCCGGAAAGCTCTCGCCGCATGGCGTCTCAATCCGTACGGACGGGAAAGATGAGGACCAATTCCTATGTGCGGCACATCGCTACGGTGTGCGCAGGCGGCCAGTGTTGGAACACTTTTTGGTTTGAGTATCAGGACGACTATGGAGGCGGAGGCGGAAGCGGCGGTGGAGGCGGCGGTGGAGGCGGCCTTCCACCTGCCGGTCCACCTGTCGGCGGCGGCGGCTCGCCCGGCAAGACCGGGAATCAGGTCAGGGATGGGAAACTGAAAGCGGCGGTCGATCGCGCCTTGAAAAAAGCGCAGCAGAAGTTGCAGAATCAGCAATGCCTCGCGCTGTTCAATCGAATCGGAACCGTGCCTGGTGAGACGTCGAAGCCATTGATCGACGTGATGCACAATCGGAAATATACCGATCCGGGCGCTTATTTGACGAAGTATCTCACATACGTAGGTGGCGATTCGACGGATTGTGCGGACTTTGCCCAAGCCAGCACGAAGGTGGGTCAGTCGCAAGTCGCCGTCTGCGGAACGTTCTTGAGTTCGAGCACGAGTGACGGATGGAACGCGGTCTATCTGATCCACGAAATGATGCACTCGCTCGGCCAGGGCGAGAATCCGCCGATGGCAGGCCAGCCGACGAGCGCACAGCTCAACCAGCAAGTGAGTGCCGCATGCGGACATTGACTATCGGAATCGCCCTGATCTTTTCGATCGCCTCATTGGCGCAAACGCCGGGGCAGACGCAAGAGGTGACGGATAGCGGCGTGATGATCATGGACTCCACGGGACGTGTAGTGCGTTTCGAAGGCACGGACAGTGTCGTCGTCGAATACCTCTATGCCAGTGCAGATGCACAGGAAACGTCCGGCGTCACGGTGCGGGTCAACGAGAAACTGAGTCTCTCCGTGAAGTACTCGGGTCGTCAGGAAGTTCAAGCGGCGGGTCTGCCAAAGCTTACCTCGGTATTTGATCGCAAGGATCGGACCTGTGAAGTGTTGGCCGATGACACCGTGCTGGCTCGTCTCGAATACACGAGCGACGAGCTCTTCTCACGGATCGTGCTGCCCAGGTATCTCACCTGGACTTGCACGACCGAGGCGCCGCGGCGCGTTCGAGAGAGCGTACAGGATTCGCGTGGCAAGGTCGTCGCCAGTGTAGTGGGGCGGGCCGGCGACGGCATCCGAATGGGCTGGCCCTCTGCTGCCGTGGCCGAAGATTTCGGCGTCGATCCCGACGCGCTCACTTACGAACAAAGCCCCACGGGTGCGCTCACCACCGCGCGTGACGCCGCGGGACGTGTTGCGTTTTACATCGTGAGCATCGAAGGGTGTGATGTCGGTTTCGCCCCAAATGGCGAGGGCCGTTTTTACGATCTCGAGCTGAGGGTGCTCGGCGGTGAAAGTTTCCCCGGCGGTGACATCGTGGTCTCGAAGGCGTGGGAGATGCAGCGCGCGACGATTCCCGATCATCTCGTCGTGACCGCGCGCGGAAGAGCCGGCGTCTATCTCTACGAGGCCGCGAAAGACGGAATCGCCTCGGCTTGGACCGATGCGAAGAGCCGCGTGCACTTGATGAAATTCCAGGAATGAACATTCATCGCTTGTACACGTCCGTGTTCAGGTACTTCAATCCCGAGTCCGCCATCAACGTTACCACCGTCGCCTTCGGCTTCAACGTTAGGGCCACCTGTTGCGCCGCGAGCGAGTTCGCTCCGGACGATGTTCCCGCGAACACGCCTTCTTCTCGCGCGAGGCGTCGCGCTTCCGCTTTCGCGTCATTCGTCGGGATCGCGATGATCTCGTCGACGAGCGATGCATCCCAGAGCGGCGGTGTATAGCCGATCCCGACACCTTCGATTTTGTGCGGGCCAGGTTGTCCGCCGGACAACACTGCAGATTCTGCAGGTTCGACGGCGATGATTTTCACGGACGGTTTGTAGCGTTTGAGAATCGTCGCGACGCCGCGCAGGCACGCTGCTGTACCGACACAATGGACGAACGCGTCGACTTCACCATTGGTCTGCGTCCAGATTTCCTCGGCGAACGGAAAGTAGCCCGCAATCGCATCGTGATTGTTGAGCTGGTCGGTCCAATAGGTGTTCGGCTCGCGGCTCAATGTGCGTGCGGTCTCGATCATGTCGAGGATCAGTTTCTTCGTCGTGCGTCCGTCCTCGCTCGGCACGATCGTCAGCTCCGCGCCGAACGCCTTCATCTGATCGCGTTTCTCCGGACTGAACGCATCCGATGTGACGATGCGCAGGCGATAGCCTTTCGCCGCGCAGACGAGCGCGAGCGACGCGCCGGTGCTGCCGCCGGTGTATTCGAGCACCGTGTCGCCCGGCCTCAATCGTCCGTCCGCCTCGGCGCGCGCGATGACGGCCAGCGCCATCCGGTCTTTGATGCTGCCGGTCGGGTTTTCCCATTCCAGCTTCGCGAAGATGCCGCCGCGCAGCTGGACCATCGAGGTGCTTCCGATCGCCTGAAGGATGTCCATGGTCGGCATTCTGAATGCAACACTGTCTCGATCGCGAACGCTTGCAGAGCGGCGACACTCCTGCGCCCGGGCCCATGCCCGCTTCCGCGCCCGGGGTGGGCGGCGAGCGAAGCGACCAACGTCGCTCCTCCCACCCCGGGCTCGGAAGCGGGCGCGGGCCCGGGCGCGGGAATGAGCCCGGAACTTGTCTTGCAACCACAGCCGCCCGTGACGATCTCGTGTGCCGACTGCGGGACCCTGCAGCACATTCCCGACCTGCCGCCCGGCGGCGTCGTGGAGTGTCAGCGCTGCGATCGCACGCTGGCGAAACGGTCGGCCACCGGCTTCGATCTCACGCTCGCGTGCGCGATCGCGATCTTTCTTCTTCTGCCGCCCGCCGTGTTCATGCCGCTGCTCGACTCGTCGCTCAAAAAGCTGCTTTTCGAAGAGAGCCGCCTCGTCTCCAGCGTGGGCACGATCTATCACGAGGTGTGGTTCCCGTTCGCGTTCGGCTTCCTCTTCTTCGCGTTTCTTTTTCCCGCGTTGCGCGCGCTGTTTCAAATCGTCGTCTTTACGTCGCTGCGCCTGGGCTGGCCGCTGTGGCAGCGGGGGCGGATTTTTCGCTGGAGCGAAGAGCTGCGGATCTGGAGCATGACCGACGTCGTGGTCATCGCCGGCGCGGTTGCATACGTGCGCGCCGCGATTCCCGCGGACGTCGTCGTGCGCATCGGTGCGTGGTGTTATCTCGTCGTGGCGATCCTCGTGATCATCGGCGATCGATCGCTCGACCGGCGCGCGGTGTGGAACGCGATTCATGCCGACGCGGAAACAGTTCCGCATCGACACGTCGCATCGTGTGATGTCTGCGAGCTCGCGGCTCCGCAGCGACGATCGGGGGATTCCTGTCCGCGTTGCGGCTCGCGTCTCGATCGCCCGATCGCGCCGCGCTACATTCCCGCCGTCACCGCGGTCGCGGCCGCGATTCCGCTCTGCATTCCCGCGTACGGCGCGGCGGTGATGGTGAACGATCAGCTCACCGGCGTGCTCGAGCACACCGTCATCGGCACCGTGCAGCTCCTCGCCGATCACGGCTACTGGCAGATTGGCGTCATCGTGCTCGTCGCCGGAGTCGCGGTGCCGATCACCGTCCTGACAGGACTCATCTGGCTGCTCGCGCGCGTCCGCTTCCCGAACAAACACGGCCTCGTGATCCGCACGCGCGCGTATCGCGTGCTGCATCGGCTGGTGCGCTGGCCGATGATCATCCCGTTCGTCGCCGCGCTCGCCGCGCCGATCGTCGACTATCGCGGCATCGACGACATCGTGGCCGGCCCCGGCGCAACGCCGCTGTTCCTGCTGATCGCGCTCCTGATGTTCGCGATGCGTTTCTTCGAGCCGCGACAAATGTGGAAGAGCGCCGGAGAGTTGACGTGAGCGAGTACGACCATCACGACGAAGAGCGGCGCCGCGAAGAGCATCCCGAGGCGCATACGTATGTGGCGAAGTGGACGCCGTGGTTGTGGATCGTCCCCGCGCTGGCGGTGTTCTTCGTCGGCTTCCTGATCGTCCGCTACGGATTTTTCGGCGGCGGCGACATCACCGTTCGATTCGCCGAGGCGCACGGACTCGATCGATACAGCCCGGTGCGATTCCGCGGCGCGAAAGTCGGAACGGTGCAGAAGATCAAAGTCGACGAGAACGGCGGATCGGTGCTCGTGCGCATCTCGATGGATGCGTCGATGGATTACGCGCTGCGCAAAGGGACGAAGTTCTGGATCGTCGAGCCCGGACTCGAAAGCGGCGGCGTCGGCGGTCTCCTCGGCGGCACCTACGTCGGCATCGCGCCGGGCGTCGGCGGCGAGACGCGGGAGTTTGCGGGACAGGAATACGCGCCCGTGCTCGCGCCGGCGGAAGCGGGAAGGACGGTGCTGCTCGAAGCGCGCGGACTCGGTGCGCTGTCGATCGGATCGCCGGTGCAGTTCCAGGGCATGCGCGTCGGCCGCATCCTCGGCTCCGAATACGACGCCGCGAAAGGCGTGACACTCGTGCACGCGTTCGTCGTGCAACGCTTCGCGAGTTACGTGCGGCAGTCGACGCGCTTCTGGCGCGGGGGCGGAATCAGCGTGTCGCTGAGCGGCGGCGGACTGCAGACGTCCGGTACTTCCCTCGGCGCACTGCTCAACGCGCCCGTCTCGTTTTACACGCCGGAGTTGTTCCCGGGACCGGAAGTCGTGAACGGCACGCGCTTCGAGTTGTACGAATCGGAAGCGGCAGCGCTGGCGACGTCCGACGGACCGCATCTCACGTACGTCACCTATTTCAACGGCGCGGTACAGGGACTCGATACCGGGACGCCGGTGCGGATGCGCGGCGTCGAGGTCGGACACGTGCGCGAAGTGCGGCTTCGTTACGTGCCGGAGAGCGCGACGCTGTTGACGCCGGTGACGATCGAGATCGATCCGCGACTGCTCGAGATCGACGCGCACGTCGCGACGCGCGACGAGTTGCGCATGCGGATGAATGACGCCCTCGGACAGCTCGTGCGGAAAGGCATGCGTGCGACGCTGGCGACGAGTCTCGTGCTTCCCGGCGCGAGCGGCGTGTCGCTGGAGACGGTCGCGGCGCCGAACACGGGACGTCTTGTCGTCGAAGTCGAGCCGCCGATCATTCCGTCCTCCGGCAAAGGCGGCGGACTGGAAACCGCCCTCGGCGCAATCGGCGACATCGCCGCTCGAATTCGGGCGCTGCCGATCGAAGAGATCGCCGGCAATCTGCGCAGCGCCACCGCGCGCGCGAGCTCATTGCTCAACGATCCGACGTTGCAGGACAGCCTGCAGCGCTTGAATCGTTCGCTCGCGGACGTCGAAAAGATCACGGCCGTCGGGCGCGAAAACATCGGACCGATCGTCGAGAGCCTGCGCAACGCGGCCGGATCGGCGGAGAGCGCGGCCGCGCGCGCACAGCAACTGATGGGCAACGCGCCGCGGCAGAACTACGACATCGGCGCGCTGGTGAAAGAGCTGACGCGCGCGGCCGAAGCAGTGCGCGCGCTGGCGTCGTACCTCGAGGAAAATCCGGACGCGCTGCTGAAGGGAAGAAAATGAAGGCAGAAGGCAGAAGGCAGAAGGCAGAAGTGAGCGTCGTACTGCTTTCGCTCGTCGTGACCGGTTGCAGTTTCTTCTCCCGCACAAAGAGCAACTTCTATTCGCTCGAGCGCATCGCACCAACCACCGCCGTTGTTGCCGCGCGCGGTGTTCCCGTCGCGATCGACTCGATCGAGATGCCGCCGGGGTTCGATCGCAAGGACATCGTCGTCCGCAAGGCGAATCATCAGCTCGACGTCCGCGGCACGGAGCAGTGGACGGCGTCGCTGGAGCCGATGGTGCTGCACACGCTGGCGTTCGATCTCGCGAGCCGGTTGCCCGAGGGGATGGTGATTCTGCCGGGACAACTGAAGCCGGCAGGGATGACGCGCTCGATCAGCGTCGTGTTCGGCGAATTCGCGGCGGGGCCGGACGCGAACGTCACGCTCGATGCGCGATGGACGTTGAACAACGTCACGCATGCGGAGCGCATCGAGCTGCCGATCGCGTCGCTCGACAGCGCGAACATCGCCGACGGGTTCAGTCGCGCGCTGGCGCAGCTGGCGGACCGGATGGCGGCGCAGCTGGGCCCTTGAACACGACGCCGCCTTTCATCACGAACACGACGTTCTCCAGCGTCTTGATGTCGTCGAGCGGATTCCCGCGGACGGCGATGATGTCGGCGAGCTTCGACGACGCGAGGGCGCCACGATCGCTGACGCCGAGAAGCGCGGCGGCGGAGATCGTGGCGGCGCGGATCGCGTCGGCCGGTTTCATTCCGAGCTTTACCATCGTCGAGAACTCGCGCGCGTTGAGGCCGTGCGGAAACACGCCCGCATCGGTGCCGAACGCGATCTTCACTCCGGCGTCGAGCGCCGCGCGAAAACTGCGCCGCGCCGCTGCGCCGACGGCCGCGCCTTTCTCCCGCATCACCGCCGGCATTTCCTCCTTGACCTCCTCGTCTCTTTCAGTCAGGTAGATCGTCGGCACGAGATAGACGCCTTTGGCTTTCATCATCGCGATCGCCTCGTCGTTGAGCATCGAGCCGTGCTCGATCGAGTCGACGCCCGCACGGAGCGCCGCGAGGATGCCTTCCGTTCCGTGCGCATGCGCGGCGACGCGCAAACCGTTGCGCTTCGCTTCCTCGACGACCACGCGCAGCTCTTCATCCGAAAACTGCCGCGCCGTGGCCGTGCGCTCGTAGCCCATCACGCCCGCCGTGACCATCAACTTGATGACTTCCGCGCCGTACTTGATCTGATAGCGCACCGCGTACAACAGTTGTTCGGGACCGTCAGCGACGCCCTGCTTCGGCGTCAGCTCGTACTCGCCCGGCGGATAGCCGGTGTTGTCGCCGTGACCGCCGGTCATGCTGATCTGATAGCCGGACGGCGTGATGCGCGGACCGACCGCGACGTCGCGTTCGATCGCGCGCTTCAGCGCGACGTCGATGAAATCATTCGCGCCGCATTCGCGGACGGTCGTGAAGCCTGCCATCAGCGTCGCGCGCGCATTCATCGACGCCTGCAGCGCGTGATCGACCGGCCCGCCGTAATAGTCGGCCGGTTTCGTGTCCGGCGTACGCCCGATGGAAAGGTGCGTATGCATGTCGAAGAGCCCGGGAAGCAGCGTGACGTCCCCGAGATCGATCACCCGCGCGTCCTTCGGCACCTCGCGTCCGACCGATTTGATGTGGTCTCCGTCGATGACGACGACCGGATCGTTCACGATCACCCCGCGCTCGACGTCGAGCATCCGTTTCGCGCGCAATGCGAGAACGTCGGCGTGCGCGGTGAGGGCGAAGAAGAGGAGGGCGAGAAGGACGCGTTTCATGAACGCGTTCTTAGATCACCTGTCGTCGAATTGCTGTGAGTTTTCGACAACGTTTTGAGGAGGGGCTGCTATTGAATTCGTGACCGATCCGCGCCAAGTCGTCCATTCGGATCCCGAGATCATGGGAGGCACCCCGGTGTTCGTCGGTACGCGTGTTCCAGTGCAAAGTCTTTTTGTCTATCTCGAAGCTGGAGACTCGTTGGAGGAGTTTCTCGAGGCGTTTCCCACGGTGTCACGTGAACAGGCAGTGCCGCGTTGGAAATCGCGGCTGCTCGTTGATTCGGATTGAGCGTGAGCCGCCTTCTTTGGACTGCGGCAGCTACGCTGCCGCTTTTGTACACCGTATGAAAGCGCGGCGCAGCAGACCGTCTACAACAATGACACCGTCATCCTGAGCTGCGCAGACAGCGAAGGATCTCCGAATACGCAGACGTTTCGCATTCAGAGATCCTTCGGCGTCTCCGCGCCTCAGGATGACGACGCTGTTATCGGTGTGGAAAAGCGGCGGCGTTAACCGCCGCAGTCCAAAAGCACGTCATCTCCACTGCTCGAGCCACCGCGCGCCTACCGCGCCAGCCAGCCGCCGTCGACGGCGATGACGGAGCCGTGCATGTATGACGAGGCTGGCGAGGCGAGGAAGACGACCGCGCCCATCAGGTCGGCGGGCGTGCCCCAGCGGCCGGCGGGGATGCGCGCGAGGATGTCGCGGCTGCGGACGGGGTCGTCGCGCAGCGCCTGCGTGTTGTCGGTGGCCATGTAGCCGGGGGCGATGGCGTTGACGTTGATGCCGTGCGGCGCGAGCTCGTTGGCGAGCGCGCGCGTGAGGCCGAGAATCGCGCTTTTCGCGGCGGTGTAGGCGACGACGCGGATGCCGCCCTGGAAGGAGAGCATCGACGCGATGTTGATGATCTTGCCGCTGCGTTTTTCTTCGACGAGGCGTCGCGCGAAGTCGCGGGAGAGCGCGAAGACGGATCGGAGATTGACTTCGATGACGTCGTCGAAGTCTTCGTCGCTGTAGTCGACGAGATCGGCGCGGCGGATGATGCCGGCGTTGTTGACGAGGATGTCGGCGTCGCCCGCGCGATCGAGGAGCGAAGCGACGGACGTGCGGTCGCTGAGGTCTGCGATCGAGGAGGAAGCGCGGAATACATTCGCGCCGGCCTGTTCGAGCGCATCGGCCATGGCTGCGCCGAGTCCGCGCGAAGCGCCGGTGACGAGGGCGGAGTGGCCGTCGAGACGGAAGGCGTCGAGGATCATGTCGCGCGCCTCATCGTCCCGGGCCCGAGCCCGAGCCCGCGCCCGGGGTGGGGGAGCGAAGCGACTGCGTGCCCCCACCCCGGGCGCGGAAGCGGGCGCGGGCCCGGGCACGGGAAAGTCATGCGGCGCGCTGCACGTCCGCGCCGAGTCGCCCCAACTCCAATCCCAGATACTCGCGCGCATTGAAAAACGACACGTCCTCGGCCAATCGCGCGAGGGCTTCGCGGTCATCGGGAGCGAGGCCGTCGCGTACGTCGTTGCCGAGGAGGTTGCAGACGAGTCGGCGGAAGTATTCGTGTCGTGAATACGACAGGAAGCTGCGGGAGTCGGTGACCATGCCGACGAAGCGGGCGAAGAGGCCCATGTTCGAGAGCGCGCGGATCTGCGCTTCCATCCCGTCCTTCTGATCGAGGAACCACCACGCCGCGCCTTGCTGCATTTTTCCGGGGACGGAGCCGTCCTGGAAGTTGCCGATCATGGTGGCGAAGACTTCGTTGTCGGCGGGGTTGTTGTTGTAGAGGATCGTCTTCGCGAGCTGATTCGTGGAGTCGAGGCGGTCGAGGAAACGCGCGAGCGGGCGCGCCTGTTCGAAGTCGCCGATCGAGTCGAGTCCGGAGTCGGCGCCGAGTGTTCGTCGCATGCGCGAGCTCGTGTTGCGCAGCGCGCCGAGGTGGAACTGTTGGACCCAGCCGCGGCCGTGATCCATCAGCGCGAAGAGATGCAGCAGCGTGGACTTGAATCCATGCGCGTCTTCCGCCGGTTTGCGCGAGCGCAGACGCGCGAAGATTTTCGCGGCCTCGGCGTCGCTGACGGGATCGGCGTAGATCTGTTCGAGTCCGTGATCGGACGCGCGACAGCCGGCTTCGTGAAAGGCCGCGTGACGTCGCTCGAGCGCGTCCATGAATTCGTCGAAGGTTGCGATCGATGCGCCGGCCGCGGCTTCGAGTCGATCGACCCAGGCGTTCCACGCGTTCACGTCTTCGACTGCGAGCGCAGCGTCGGGACGCCAGGTCGGAACGACGCGCGTGTCGGGATCGGGACGGCGCGCGAGCGCCTGATGATGATCGAGTGTGTCGGCGGGATCGTCGGTCGTCGCGACGACGGCGACGTTGAACTGGCGCAGCAAGCCCAGCGTCGTGAAGTTCGGATCACGCAGTTGTTCGTTGCAGCGCTCGAAGATGGATCGCGCGCTGCGCTCGTTCAACAGCTCGGTGATGCCGAACGGTTTCTTCAGCTCGCAATGCGTCCAGTGATAGAGCGGATTGCGCAGCGTGGCCGGAACGGTGCGCGCCCACGCTTCGAATTTTTCCCAGTCGCTCGCGTCGCCGGTGCAATAGCGCTCGTCGACGCCGTTCGCGCGCATCGCGCGCCACTTGTAGTGATCGCCGTCCAGCCACACCTCGGTGATCGATCGGAACTGATGATTCGTCGCGATCTGCTCGACCGGCAGATGGCAGTGGTAGTCGATGATCGGCAAGTCAGCGACGCAGCGGTGATAGAGATCGCGCGCGACGCCGGTCTCGAGGAGGAAGTCGTCGTGAATGAAGTTGTTCATCGTTCCTGCCGCGGCCCCTCACCCGCCGCTTCGCGGCACCCTCTCCCCGCAAGCGGGGCGAGGGGCAACCATGGGGTGGTGGCCCTTCGCCCCGCTTGCGGGGAGAAGGTGGCCGAAGGCCGGATGAGGGGTGGCTGCTTCATGACGCGGTGCGCAGACGGACGGGCTCGAGCCGCGGCGCGAGCGTGTGAATCGCGGCGAGTGCAATCAGGTACACGAAGCCGGCGATGGTGAACATCGTGATGTAGCTGCCTTGATGTTCGCGGAACCAGCCGGCGCCGAGGTTCATGAAGAAGCCGCCCATGGCGCCGGCGAAACCGCCGATGCCGACGACAGAGCCGACGGCGGGCTTCGGGAACATGTCCGACGCGATCGTGAAAATGTTCGCGGAGAAACCTTGATGCGCGGCGGCGGCGACTGCGACGAGCCAGACGGCGCTCCAGCCGTTCGAGACGCGGGGCGCCATGGCCACCGGAAGAATCAGCAGCGCGCAAATCAGCATCGCCGTTTTGCGCGCAGCGTTCGACGACCATCCGCGCTTGAGGAGATGAGAGCTGAGCCAGCCGCCGCCGACCGAGCCGAAGTCGGCGACGAGATAGACCGTGACGAGCGGCAAGCCGATCGTCTTGAGGTCGAACTTGAACGTGTCGTTCATGAAGAGCGGGAACCAGAAGAGATAGAACCACCAGATCGCGTCGGTGAGGAACTTGCCGGACGCGAACGCCCACGTCTGCCGGTGTCGCAGCAGCTCGGGCCAGGAGACGACGACTTTCGGTTCCGGCGGATCGCTCTCGATGTACGCGCGCTCTGCCTCGCTGAGCCGCGGATGATCGGCCGGTTTGCGATAAAGCGGCAACCAGAAGAACACCCACACGAGTCCGATGAGGCCTGTGATGGCGAACGCCGCGCGCCAGCTCCAGTTGAGCGTGAGCCACGGCACGGCGAGCGGCGCGAGGATGGCGCCGACGTTCGAGCCGGCGTTGAAGATGCCGGTCGCGAACGCGCGCTCGCGTCGCGGGAACCATTCCGCCACGGTTTTGATCGCGGCGGGAAAGTTTCCCGACTCTCCGAGTCCGAGCGCGAAGCGCGCGACTCCGAAGCCGAATGCCGTCGCCGCGAGTGAGTGTCCCGCGGCGGCGAGAGACCAGGCAATCAGGAAAACGGCATAACCGATGCGCGTGCCGATGCGATCGATAAACCAGCCGGCGAAGAGAAAGCCGATCGCGTAGGCGAGCGTGAATGCGGCGCTGATCCTGCCGTAAGCGGAGTCGGTCCAGCCGATCTCGTGACGCAGCGTCGGCGCGAGCAGCCCCATCACCGAGCGGTCGACGTAGTTGATCGTCGTGGCGAAGAAGAGGAGCGCGCAGACGGTCCAGCGCACGTAGCCGCGTTTGTCCATGGTGACGATCGCGCTGGTGGTCGCGGTGGTCATTGCGAAACACCCCGGGGAGCGCGGGCGTCTCGCCCGCGGTCCGACGTCATCACGCCACCCCCTGCAGTTTCCGCCACACGCGTCCGCCGGGAAATTCGTACGCGTCGAGCGACTCCGGCTTGATGGTGATGCTGTAGCCGGGACGCGTCGGTGCGATGTAGCGCGCGTTCTTCACGATACAGGGATCGACGAAATGCTCATGCAGATGATCGACGTATTCGCAGACGCGATCCTCGAGACTCGCGCCGATCGCGATGTAGTCGAAGATCGAGATGTGCTGCACGTATTCGCACAAGCCGACGCCGCCGGCGTGCGGACAAACGGGCACACCGAACTTCGCGGCCATCAGCAGAACGGGAAGCACTTCGTTCACGCCGCCCATGCGGCAGCTGTCGACCTGCAGGAAGCGGATCGCGTTGGCCTGCAGCATCTGTTTGAAGATGACGCGGTTCTGCACGACTTCGCCGGTGGCGACGCGGATCGGAGTGATCGCGCGCTGGATCGCGGCGTGTCCGAGTACGTCGTCGGGACTGGTCGGCTCCTCGATCCACCACGGATCGAATACCGCGAGCGCTTTCATCTGATCGATCGCCTCGCCGACATCCCAGCACTGATTCGCGTCCATCATCAGCAGGCGATTGCTGCCGATCTCTTCGCGCATCAGCGCCGCGCGGCGGATGTTGTCTTCGAGATTGCGTCCGACTTTCATCTTGAACGCGGTCCAGCCGTCGGACATCGCCTGCCGGCAGAGACGGCGCACTTTGTCGTCGGAGTATCCGAGCCATCCCGTCGACGTCGTGTACGCGGGAAATCCGTCGCGCAGCATTTCCGCTTCGCGTTCTTCCTTGCCGTCCTCGCGCGACTTCAGAATCGCGAGCGCTTCGTCGGGCGTGAGTGCGTCGGTGATGTAGGTAAAGTCGATCGCGTTGACGATTTGCTCGGGCGACATGTCGGCGAGGTGCTTCCACATCGGCTTCCCCTCGCGCTTAGCCCAGAGGTCCCACACGCCGTTGATCAGCGCGCCGGTGGCCATGTGCAGGATTCCTTTTTCGGGACCGAGCCAGCGCAGCTGATTGTCGACGGTGAGGTCGCGAAAGAAGCCGCTCAGGTTGCCGGTGATCTCCGCGAGACGGCGGCCGATGACGTGATGCTTGAGCGCATGCACGGCCGCAACGACGATCTCGTTGCCGCGACCGTTGGTGAACGTCAGGCCGTTGCCGGTGAGGCCGGTGTCGGTGTGGACGGTGACGTACGTGGCGGAGTAATCGCCGAGGTTCAGCGAATCCGAGCCGTCCATGTCGAGGGAAGTGGGGAAGCGAATGTCCCGGACCTGGACTTCGGTGATTTTTGGGCTCACGCGATTCCTCCTTCGACAACGCGTTTCGGCGCACGCGCCCGCTTCCGCGCCCGGGGCGGGGGAACGTGATCGCTTCGCTCGCCGCCCACCCCGGGCGCGGAAGCGGGCGCGGGCACGGGCGCGGGATTGGGAAATCTCCCATCCACCGTGAGGACGCAGTTGCGCAGTTGCGCAGTCGCGCGGTGAGACGCCGCGTAACTGAGCGACCGCGCGACCGCGCAACCCCGGTTCACTGATTCACCCCGCTCGCGAGAAATCCTCCATCCACCGTGAGGATCTCGCCGTTCACGAAACTCGCGGCTTCCGAGGCGAGGAAGACGCATGCGGGCGCGAGCTCTTCGACGCGGCCGAATCTGCGCATCGGGGTGCGCAGCTGAAATTCTTTTCCGCGCTCGGTGCCGTCGAGGAGCGAGGTGTTGAGCGGCGTACGAAAGACGCCGGGCGCGATGGCGTTGACGTTTACGCCGCGCGCTCCCCATTCGACGGCCAGCGCGCGCGTGAGTCCGGCGACGCCGGCTTTGCTCGCGGTGTACGCGGCGACTTCGAAGAGGCCGACGAACGATGCAAGCGACGCAATATTGATGATGCGTCCATATCCTCGGGTCAGCATGTGCGCGCCGAAGACCTGACACGCGCGCAATGTGCCGGTGAGGTTCGTCTCGAGGATCGAATTCCACTCCGCGTCGGTGACGTCGAGCGTCGGCGTGCGTTTGGTGATGCCGGCGCAGTTGACGAGGATGTCGACGCTGCCGAGCTTTTCTGTCGTTTGCGCGAGCGCGTTTTGCAGCGACGCGCGATCGCCGACGTCGGACGTCACGCGAACAGTGCGTCGTCCGCGTTGTTCGACTTCGTCTGCTGCTGCATCGACTTGTTCCTTGCGGCGCGAAGTCGGAACGACGTCCGCGCCGGCGTCGGCGAGTCCGCGCGTGAGCGCGAGTCCGATGCCCGACGTGCCGCCGGTCACGACGGCGACGCGTCCGTTCAGCGGAAGGTCGCTCACGCGTTGCCCATCACTTGCGAAGGAAGCACGCCGGCCGGCAGCGGCAACTCTTCGGACGCTTGCGCGGCGCGCGCGAGGTCGAGGTGTTTCGTCATCTCGACGCGCGCGCGCTCGGGATCGCGATCGCGAATCGCCTGATAAATGCGGCGATGCATTTCGGCCGACTCTTTCAAGTCGATCGCGTGCTCGACCGTCAGTCTTCGCTGTTCGTAGACGAGCGAGGAAATCATCTCGACGAGCGCGAGCAGCACGGGGTTACCCGAGGCGGAGGCAATGGCGCGATGAAAACGGACGTCGTGCACGAGGAACGTTTGCGGTTCGCTCAGCGCCGCGAACATGCCGGTGACTTCTTCGGCCATCGGCGCGAGGCGATCGGCGAGACCGCGCTCGGCGGCGAGTCCGGCCGCGCCGACCTCGAGGACCTTGCGCGCTTCGAAAATCTGATCGCGCGTGAAACCGTGCAGCGCGGCGAGAAAACTCAAGGGGCCGGCGCCGAGGCGGGGGGGACCGCCGGTGATGAACGTGCCGGCGCCCTGTCGCGACTCGGTGACGCCCATCGCGGCGAGCGCGTGCAGTCCGGCACGGACGGTGGGCCGGCTGACGCCGAGCTGTTCGGCGAGCTCGCGCTCGGGGACGAGCCGATCGCCGGGCCGCAGCTCGCCGCGTTCGATCAATAAAGCGACGTGCCGGACCACCTGATCGGCAGTTTGGATTTCGATCGAGTCGGGTTTGCTTGTCATAGTTGAAACCGATGGCCGATGGGCGGATGGCGGATGGCGGATGGCCAGAGCGCGCGCTGCGTTCCCGCCATCTGCCATCTGCCATCCGCCATCCGCCTCATTGGCTTTACCAATTCTCTACACCAGTATGCAGTTGTCAACACTGGATTGACCAATTTCGTAAGGTGAGGGTAGCATCGACAGCCGTTCGCGACGGAGTCGCGTCATTTTGAGACGGATTGGTCTGACCTTATCGATCGTCTTCGTTCTGCTTGCGGTAGACGCGAGCGGAGAGATCGTTCTTTTCGCCGACTATTCGGACCCCGACGTCATCCGCGTCGGCAACCTCTATTACTTGGTGTCGTCGAGCTTCGATGCCGTTCCGGGGCTGCCGATTCTGGAGTCGCCCGATCTGCAGCACTGGACGATCATCGGCCACGCGGTGCAACGGTTGCCGGATTGGGGTTACGCGGTTGCGCAGTCGCGCGGTGACGCGGCGCCGAGCAACCGGGCAACTGCGCAACCGCGCAACCTCATAGGCCACGGCAACGGCTTGTGGGCGCCGAGCATCCGCTATCACGACGGCTGGTTCTGGATTTACGTTGGCGATCCCGATCGCGGGATTTTCATGACGCGCGCGAAGAATGCGCGCGGGCCGTGGGCGCCGCTGACGCTCGTCAAAGCAGCGAAGGGTTGGATCGATCCCTGTCCGCTGTGGGATGACGACGGCAACGTCTATCTCGTGCATGCGTGGGCGAAGAGCCGCGCCGGTTTCAACAGCGTGCTGACGGTCAACAAGTTGACCTCTGACGGCACGCGCGTCGTCGATGACGGCGTGGTCGTGTTCGACGGCCGCGAGCGCCATCCGACGATCGAGGGTCCGAAGTTCTACAAGCGCAACGGCTGGTACTACATCTTCGCGCCGGCGGGCGGCGTGAAGCGCGGATGGCAGACGGTGCTGCGCTCGAAGAGCGTATATGGGCCGTACGAGGATCGCGTGATTCTCGAGGATGGGTTGCACCAGGGAGCCTATGTCGAAGGAACGTCTGACGACTGGTTCGTGCATTTTCAGGATCGCGGCGCGTACGGACGGATCGTCCATCGGCAGCGGCTCAAGTGGGTGAATGACTGGCCGGAGATCGAAACCCTTTCCGCGCCCGAGCCCGCGCCCGCTTCCGCGCCCGGGGTGGGGGAACGTGATCGCTTCGCTCGCCGCCCGCCCCGGGCGCGGAAGCGGGCGCGGGCGCGGGTTGGCGAAACCAGTGGAGCGGCGGCCGCTTCGGCCGCCGGCCCTCGCGAGAATCCGGCGGCCGAAGCGGCCGCCGCTCCACAGACTTCGGACGAATTCAATTCGATCGGCTTCCAGTGGCAATGGGAAGGAAATCCGCCGAAGGACGCCTACTCGCTGCGCAACGGCAAGCTGCGGCTCTCGGATGCGCCGCTGCTGCAGAAATTCAGCGCGCCGGCGTTTCATGCGACGACGCTCGTCGATCCTTCGTCGTTGAAGGTCGGCGAGCGCGCGGGGCTCGTGATTTCGGGGACGGAGTCCGCCGAGCTCGCGATCGCGCGAACGAAGAGCGGGTTCGTCGTCAATCAGGGAGAGGCGTCGCAGCCGATCGCGAACAAGCCCGTGCAATTGCGAGTCACGATCGCGCCGGAAGCGGTCGCGCGATTCAGCGTCGACGGAAAGCCGATCGGCAAGGCGTTCGTCGTGCGGCCGGGGAAGTGGATCGGCGCGAAGGTCGGCATTTTCGGACGAGGCACGTTCGACTGGTTCCACGTCGAGCCGTTCGAGCCGGCGGAGAACGCGAGTCTCGTCGTCGCGCAGGACGGGAGCGGCGACTTCCGCACGATCCAGGAAGCGATCGACGCGATTCCGGCGGACAACGACGACGATCGCATCATCCTGGTTCGCAACGGCGCGTATCGCGAGAAGCTGATGATCGCGAAGAGTCACATCGCGCTCGTCGGAGAAGATCGCGAGAAGACGCGGATCGAGTTTGCGGAGCTGCGGCGCAATTGGCGCACGTCGCACCCCGATGACTACGGCGCGGCGGTCGTCAACATCGCCGACGGCGCGACCGACATCATCGTCGCCAATCTCACGGTCCTCAACGACTACGGCCGCACGCACGGCGGTGAGAACGATCATCAGTTCGCGATTCGTTCTCTTGGTCGCGCGAATCGCCTCGCTGTTTTGCACGCGAACGTGATCGCCGACGGCGGGGACACGTTCAGTCCGTGGAACCACGATACCGGCATGACGTACGCGAGTGATTCGTATTTCGAAGGCCACGTCGACTACGTCTGTCCGCGCGGCTGGGCGTACATCACCAACAGCCGCTTCTTCGGCCACAACGACAACGCGAGCATCTGGCACGACGGCAGCCGCGATCGCGATCAGAAGTTCGTCATTCGCCATTCCTCGTTCGACGGCATCCCGAACTTTCCCCTCGGCCGCAATCATCGCGACGCGCAGTTCTATCTCGTCGACGTCACGTTCTCGTCGAACATGGCCGACCGCGCGATCTACGCGCCGCCCGCGCCCGACCCGATCCAGTGGGGCGCGCGCTATTACTTCGAGAACGCCCATCGCAACGGCGGCGATTACGCGTGGTTCGCCGACAACCTCGAGACCGCCGACGGCGCGCCGCGCGACGAAGACATCACCGCGCCGTGGACGTTCGGCGGGCGCTGGGATCCGGCGTCGCTGCCGCCGGTGCTGCCGTTCGCGTCGATCCCGCGTCCCGAAAACGGCTGGCGGTGGGTCGATCCAGCGGGAGTGACGCTGCGCTGGACGCGCGCGCGCAACGCACGCCCTTCACCCGCGCCCGCGCCCGCTTCCGCGCCCGGGGTGGGGGACTTCGTCGCTTCGCTCGCCCCCACCCCGGGCACGGAAGCGGGCTCGGGCGCGGGCTCGGGCGAAGGCTCGGGACGTGCGCAGCGCGTTTGCTTTGGTGTAGTGCAGGCTTTCCAGCCTGCCCCTCAGCCGCAGGCTGGAAAGCCTGCGCCACACGAGGGATGCACAGACGTTCACGAATCTAAATTCGACACCGGTCCGCTCCAACCCGGCAAGACGTACGAGTGGCGCATCGATGACGGACCGACATGGACGTTCCGCGCCGATCCGCGCACGACGCGCATCGCGCTCGTCGCCGACTCGACGGTGACGGAGAAGCAGGGATGGGGACGCGGCTTCAAGTCGTACGTCGCGGAAAGCGCGGCGGTGTGGAATCTCGCGCGCGGCGGACGCAGCTCGAAGTCGTATCGCAGCGAAGGTCATTGGAACGACGTGCTGCGCCGGAAGCCGACGCACATCCTCCTGCAGTTCGGACACAACGACGAGCCGGGGAAGGGGAGCGATCGCGAGACCGATCTGCCCACGTTCAAGGCGAACATGGCGCGCTACGTCGACGACGCGCGCGCCATCGGCGCGGAGCCAATCCTCGTGACGTCGCTGCCGCGCCGCTACGACGATCCGGTGCTTCCACAGTACGCGGAGATGACGCGCGAAGTCGCGAAGGAGAAGAACGTCGCGCTCATCGATCTCAATGTAAAAGCGCGCGAGTTCGGCGACGCGTCGATCGGCCCGCTGAAAACGGACGGAACGATCGACAAGACGCATCTCAATGCCGAAGGGAGCGCGATCATCGGCGCGCTGATGGCGAGCGAAGTGCGCGCCGCCGTGCCGTCGCTCGCGCCGCACATCCGCGCTGCGAATTTGAGGAAGCCGCAAGGCGCGTGGTCGACGCGCATGGCCGACGCCGTGATGAAGCGCAATCCCGACGCGTCGACCGTCGACGGCAATCGCTGGGAGTACACGCCGGGACTGGTGATGAAGGCGATGTTCGACGTCGCGCAGCGCACCGGCGACGATCGCTACTTCAATTACGCCAAGTCGTATTACGACGCGTTCATCGCTCCCGACGGCACGATTCGCGGCGGCTACAACAAAGACGACTACAACATCGATCGCATCAATCCCGGCAAGCCGCTGTTTCTGTTGTACGCAAAAACGAAAGACGAAAAGTATCGCGAGGCGATTGAGACGCTGCGCCAGCAGATGCGCGAGCATCCCCGCACGTCCGAGGGCGGGTTCTGGCACAAGAAGCGGTACCCGTATCAGATGTGGCTCGACGGCTTGTACATGGGCGCACCGTTTCTCGCGCAGTACGCGAAGACGTTCCACGAGCCCGCGCTGTTCGACGACGTGATCAACCAATACGTGCTGATGGAGAAGCACGCGCGCGACGAGAAGACGGGACTGCTGGTTCACGGCTGGGACGAGAAGCGCGCGCAGAAGTGGGCCGATCCCACGACCGGACGCTCGCCCGCATTCTGGGGACGCGCGATGGGGTGGTACGCGATGGGACTCGTCGAAACGCTCGACTACGTGCCGCTCGATCATCCGCGCCGCGGCGAGTTGATCGCTATCCTGCAGCGGCTCGCGGAAGCGGTCGTGAAAGTGCAAGACCCGAACACGGGGGTGTGGTGGCAGGTCGTCGATCAGCCGGGACGCGACGGCAACTATCTCGAGTCCTCCGCCTCCACGATGTTCGCCTTCGCTCTCCTCAAGTCCACACGCCTCGGCTACATCGATCCGCCCTATCGCACTGCCGCGCGCCGCGCGTACGAAGGCATCATCAAGAACTTCATCACCGTTGAGGACGGAGTCGTCAACATCAATCAGGCTTGCGCCGTCGCCGGCCTCGGCGGCGATCCCGAGAAAGGGGAGCGCTATCGCTCCGGCACCTTTGATTACTACGTCACGGAGCCGGTGCGCAGCAACGACCCGAAGGCGGTCGGGCCGTTCATTTTCGCGAGTTTGGAGATGGAGCGATAAATCGTCGCGTCATCCTGAGAGGCTGTGAAAAATCCCTCGTCGCTTGAGGAGCGCGGGCGTCTCGCCCGCAATCGCGGAGCGTCTCGCTCCGCGATCTAGCGCGTCGGGCGAGACACCCGACGCGTGCGGCCGGGACGGCCGCCCTCCTCCGTCTTCAACAACGATTTTTTAACATCCTGAGTCGGCGAAGCGCGACGAAGGATCTCAAGTGCGATGAACCTGCAATTTCGAGATCTTCGCCGTCGATGCGGCTTCTTCTAATGACACGCCCCTCATCCGCCCGAAAGGGCGGATGAGGGGCGGTCATTGCGATCGATGTCTGGCGTATCGCGCAGTGCGCCGACTCAGGATGACGGACGTCCCAGCCGCTTCCACAACGGCGCGACATCCAACTGCCGATCCTCGCGCAATTCCTTCGACAGCTTCGCGAGCCACGCGCGGCGATCCTTCGGAACGACGAGCGCGCGCTTCGTCGCCTCGCGTTTCGGATAGCCGCCCACTTCGTTCTGACTGTCGATGATGTGACCGTCGCCGCGGATGATCGACTGCACGATGCGCGCGTCGATCGGATCGCGGCGCGCGGCGCGCGCGCCCGCGGAGCGAAGCGCGCGAGTGGCATTTGCTCGCGCGTCCCCGCCCGAAGGCGCGCCGGAGGCGCGCACCACTCCGTCGTCCGCTTCCGCTACGCCAAACAAGAGGTTGTCCTGCATCGCCACGATCCCTCCCGGATCCACACTCTTCACGAACACTTTCCCCTTCGTGTCCGAGCCCGCGATCGCGACGTTGCCAACGAGCACGGCCTGCGCGGGCACGAGCATCTTCTGGTTGCCGCGCGCGCCGACGCCGACACAGGCCGCGCTCCAGTTGTACATGACGTTGTCGCGCACGGTCGTGAGCGTCCCGCCTTTGAGTCGCGGATTGCGCTCGCGGTTGTGCGCGTAGACGCATCCTTCGATCAGCACGTTGCGCACGCCGTCGTGCACGAGCGTCCCCTTCGAATGCTCTCCTTTCGGATGGGTCGCGTGCGAGAGTCCCTCCGCGATCAAGCAGCTGCGCAGCGTGATGTCGTGCGCCGTCAAACGGGAGTCTTCGACGTCGCCCGGTCCCGACGTCGAGAGGTTCTCGTCGATCGCCCACGTCGCCGAACAATGTTCGATCACGACGTTGGATCCGCGGGTCACGCTGATCGCGTCCGGCGCCCACGGCTTCGGTCCGTCGTCGCCCGGCCGCACGGCGATGTGCTGCACGACGACGTCGTGCGTCTCGATCACCAATCCTCCGCGGATCAGCGTGATGCCGGGATCGGGCGCGGTCTGGCCGGCGATCGTGAGGTAGGGGTGCTTCACCGAAAGCGATCGCCCGCCGAGATCGATCACGCCGCCGACTTCGAAGACGACCAGCCGCGCACCGTCCGTTTCCAGCGCCTCGCACAGCGATCCGGGGCCTTTCGCCGCCAGCGTCGTCACGCGCAAAACGGCTCCGTCGATGCCGCCTTCCGTGTGCGCTCCTGTTGAAATTGGTATGACCAAACTGGCGTCATTCGCGAGAATCGATAGCGCGAGAACGGCAAAAAGCGGGAAATTGGTCATACAACACTTGACTATCAGCATTCAGTGGTCATATAACACACTTCATCGAACCAGAGCCCGAAGAGGAGATGCAATGAAGCGAATCGGCCTGCTCAGCGCTTGCGTGTTCATTCTCACCCTTCCCATCTTCGCGCAGGATTTTCGCGGCGCGGTCAGCGGCACCGTGAAAGACGCGAGCGGCGCGCTCCTGCCCGGCGTCACCATCACGATCCGCAACACGGAGACGAACGTCACCAACACCACCGTCACCGACGCGAGGGGCGCGTATCAGGTGCGCTACCTGAACGCCGGCACCTATGACGTGCAGGCACAGCTCGAAGGATTGCAGACGGCGCAGCGCAAAAACGTTTCCGTCCGCGTCGCCGAGACGCTTCCCGTCGACTTCAAGATGGAGCAGGGCTCGGTGTCGGAGGTCATGGTCGTCACCGCGAGCGCGCCGATCATCGACACGACGAGCGGCGTCACCGGCACGACCGTCGACAGCAATCAAATCCAGCAGCTCCCGTTGGGCGACGGCACCGCGTACATGCTGACGCGGCTCGCGCCCGGCGTGATGGATTCGTCGGACCTGCACTTCTCGCGTCCGATGGACAACGGCAATCTCGCCGGCCTCGTTGCGAACGGCGCGCAGGGCGGCAACGAGTTCACGCTCGACGGCGCGCCGAACCGCGTCTCGCCGAACAATTTCAACGCCGCGAACAACAACGGCGTGGTCGGCTTCTCGCCTCCGTCCGAGGCGATCTCGCAGTTCAAGATCCAGACGAACGCGTTCGACGCGCAGTCCGGCCACACCGCCGGCGCGACCGTCAACCTCGCGCTCAAGAGCGGCACGAACGATTGGAAAGGAGCGGTCTCCTATTTCAATCGCTCCGACGCGCGCTCCGCAACGCCGCTGCTCACCAAGCGCGCCGGCGCGGACAAACCGACGCGCGAGTACAACCGCTACAGCGGTACGTTCTCCGGTCCGCTCATCAAAGACCGCACGTTTTTCATGGTGTCGTTCGAGCACTTGAAAGACATCCAGCCCGAGCCGTCCTCGTACACCGTGCCGACCGCGAAGATGCGCGCCGGCGATATGTCGGAGTGGACCGGCGCCGGCAATCAGGTCTTCGACCCGCTGACGTCGACCGGCAGCAACAACGCGCGCACCGCGTTCGCCGGCAACATCATTCCGCAGAATCGCATCAACCCGATCGCGAAGGCCTACGCTGCGCTCTATCCGCTGCCGAATCGTCCCGGCCTGGAAGACAACTACTTTACCAATATGCTCCGGCCGTACGACTACAACGCCGTGCTGCTGCGCGGCGATCACAACTTCAACGGCGCGAACAAACTCTTCCTCAATGCCTACTGGAACAAGCGGCAGGAAGACCGCTACAACTGGGCGCTCGGCGCGGAAAACGCGACCGGGAACGGCGAGATCGGCGGCTTCCTCGTCACGCAGGGCTTCGACTATCGCAGCAACAAAGGCGCGACGCTCGGCTACACGACGCTCATCCACGAGTCGCTCGCGCTCGACGTGATCGGCGCCTGGTCGCAGTTCGGCGAGTGGCGCACCGCCGGCGGCGAGATCGATCCGGCCGCGCTCGGATTCTCTTCGCAGGTCGTGTCGCTGATGAACGGATACAAATACCTCCCCTTCATCACGTTCGGCGGCTTCAGCTCGACGAACGCGAACTCGCGCATGGCCTCTCTCGGCTCGCAGCGCTCCGACTTCGGCGAAGGCTTCAGCCGTCCGTTCACCAACATCTCGCTCACGCCGACCGCGAGCTGGATCATGGGCGAGCATTCGCTGCGCACCGGCTACGAGCTGCGCAACCAGCGCTGGAACATCACTTCCGCGCCGTACGGCGCCGGCCGCTATCACTTCAACGGCGCCTACACGCGTGCGAACAACTCCGGCGCGACGAACGTGATCCCGCAGTCGTGGGCGCAGTTTCTTCTCGGCATTCCGACGACCGGCACCGGCGCTCCCGCGACGGTCAGCCCGTCGGGCTGCTGCCCGAGCCAGTTCGAGATCGCCGCGAACGCCGACTATCGCCAGGTCTCGCATTCGCTCTTCGCGCAGGACGACTGGTCCGTCAATCAGAGGCTGACGCTGAACCTCGGCGCGCGCATCGAGTACGACCAGGCGATGCGCGAAGCGCAGGACCGCAACATTCGGGGATTCAACTCAACGCTGACGAGTCCGATCGCGGCGGCGGCGCTCGCGAAATACGCGGCGAATCCGATTCCGGAAATCGCGGCGAGCGCCTTCAAGGTCAACGGCGGACTCGAATTCGCCGACGGTCCGATCTACAACGACCTGCACAAAATCCTGCCGCGCGCCGCGTTCTCGTATCTCATCAATGACCGCACCGTCCTTCGCGGCGGCGCCGGTCTCTTCAGCTACGACTACTACTTCGACGCCGGCAATCAGATCGGCTTCTCGCAGCCGACCGGCATCATCTCGACGCTCGACAACGGCAAGACCTTCCTCGCCGACATCGGCAGCCCCGGCTTCACCGCGCTCACGCCGCCGACCGGCGCATCGCTCGGCGCGGCCACGGGACTCGGCGCCTCGCTCGGCACGATCGTGCCCGCGCACCGCGAGTCTGCGTACTACACGCGCTGGCAGCTCGGCGGACAGCGCGACTTCGGCGGCGGCTGGTCGGCCGAAGCGTTCTACGTCGACTCGCGCGGACGCCACCTCCCGGTGCAGCGCGAGATCGACGGCATTCCGTTCCAGTACCTCTCGACCGCGACGCAGCGCGACACCGCGAACGAACAGTTCCTCAGCGCGTCGGTTCCGAATCCCTTCACCGGTTTGCTTCCCGGCACGGGACTCAACGGCGCGACCACCACGCGCGGACAGCTCCTCCGTCCGTTCCCGCAGTTCACCGGCATCATCCTCGAGGAGTACACCGGCTCCGATCACTATCAGGCCGGATCGCTTCGCATCGACAAGCGTTTCCGCAGCGGCAACTCGCTCATCGCGACGTACACGCGCTCGCGCACGACCGACAGACTCAGCTTCCTCAATCCTGCGCAGGACGTGCTGGAGAGCCGCATTTCTCCGAACGACCGCCCGAACCGCGCCACGCTTGGTGCAACCATCCGGTTGCCTTTCGGCCACGGCTCGCGCTACGGCTCGAACTGGAACAGCATTACCGACGCGATTCTCGGCGGATGGACGATCAGCGCGACCTATCAGTATCAGGACGGCTTCCCGCTGACGTGGAGCAGCAACCTTTACTACGACCCTGCGCGCAATCCGAAAGATCTCGTGTCTCACATCGGCAGCGACTGCCCCGGAGGCGGCACGGCCGGTCTCGATTGCCCGGCCTGGGATCTCTCCGGCTTCTACCTCGATCCGAATCCCGCGACGCGCCGCAGCGATCAGCGCATCTCGATGGGCAACACCGTTCGCCGTTTCCCGTCGACGCTGCCGAACGTCCGCACCGACAATCTCCATCTCCTCGACCTCGGCGTCTACAAGACCTTCGGTCTGCCCTCGGACATCGATCTGCAGGTGCGCATCGAAGTCATCAACGCGCTCAACTACACGGTGCTCTGGAATCCGAATCAGGATCCGACCAGCGCGTCGTTCGGTCTTGTGAACCAGGACCGCAACAATCCGCGCGACATCCAGCTTGGAGCGAAGCTGACGTTCTGATACGAGAGACCGTGTGAACCGATTTTGCTACCTGGCGGCGGCTCTCGGAGCCGCCGTCAGCGTCTCCGCCGCCACCACCGTCATCGTTCGCAATGATCTCGACCTCGCGCGCCCGTCCGAAACGGTCGAGGTGAGCGCGGCTTCGCTTGCGCCGCTCGGCGACGATCTCACGCGTGTTCACGTGTACGAGAACGGCGTCGAAGTCCTCGCACAATCGATCGACGGGTGGTTGATTTTTCAAACCGACATGCCGCCGAAGGGCGTGAAATCGTTCGAGCTGCGACTCGGCGAGAAGCGCGTCTACAAACGCGCCGACTTTCGCGTGTACGGACGATTCGTGCGCGAGCGCTTCGATGATTTCGCGTGGGAAAACGATCGCGTCGCGCATCGCATGTACGGCGCGGCGCTGGAGACGTGGCAGAAAGAGCCGCTGACGTCGAGCACCGTCGACGTCTGGCTCAAACGCACGCGACGGCTCGTGATCAACGACTGGTACCTGGTCGACGACTATCACCGCGACACCGGCGAAGGCGCCGATTTTTATTCGGCCGGAAAAAGCCGCGGCTGCGGCGGCGGGGGAGTGTGGCGCGACGGAAAGCTCGTGGTGTCGAAAAACTTCCGCGACTCGAAAGTCCTCGCCAACGGCCCGATTCGCCTGATCTTCGAGCTGTACTATCCCGACTTCAAGGAAACGAAGCGCATCACCCTCGACGCGGGACAAAACTTCAATCGCTTCGAGAGCAACGTCACCGACACTGCCGGCATCAAGAAAACGCAGACGCAGAACATGCGGATCGATCGCGATCACGGAATCCTCCGCGCCTGGGACTCCGTCGCCAACAACAACGGCGAGTTCGGCTGCGCGGTCGTGTTCGATCCGAAGGCCGAGGTTGCGGAAGCGGATGGCAATCAACTCTTTGTCACGAAGACGCCGCAACCGTATTGGGTGGGCACGGGCTGGGATCGCAGCGGCGACTTCGCGAACCGCGACGCGTTCGATCGCTACGTCGATCAGTTCGTGCAGAGATTGCGCTCGCCGGTGCGTGTCGAGGTGAAACCGTGAAGCCTTCTTTGGACTGCGGCAGCCACGCTGCCGCTTTCCCACACTTCACGCGCCGCACGCTCCTCCGCAACACGCTCATCGCCGGCACCGGCATCGCGTTCGGAGTGGTGCGCGCCTCCGGCGCGCCCCCGCCCCAAGGCGCGCCGGAGGCGCGCACCACTCCACAAGATCCGTGGGACGCGCTGCCCGACATCCTCGCGCGCATCGGTCCTCCCAACATCCCGCGCCGCGACTTCGTCGTGAAGAAAGGCGCGATCCAGAAAACGATCGACGCCGCATTCAAAGCCGGAGGCGGACGCGTCGTCGTTCCCGCGGGCGACTATGAAGTCGCGCCGATTCATCTGAAAAGCAGAATCGAGTTGCACGTCGCGAAAGACGCGACGCTGCGCTTCACGCGCGACACGTCCAGGTACCCGCTCGTCCTCACGCGCTGGGAAGGTGTCGAGCTGATGAACTACTCGCCGCTCATTTACGCGCTCGACTGCGAAGACATCGCCATCACCGGCGACGGCACGCTCGATGGACAAGCGGATGAAGAGCATTGGTGGCCGTGGAAAGGCGTCGTCACCGGCAAGCGCGACGACGTCACGAAAAACGCCGACGTTCCCGCGCCGCAGCTCGCCGACCGCAACGCGCTCTTCAGGATGGGGCAGGACGGAGTGCCGGTCGCGGAGCGCGTGTTCGGCGCGGGACATTTTTTGCGCCCGACGTTCATCGAGCCGTATCGTTGCAGGAACGTGCTCATCGAAGGACTGACGATCAGGAACGCGCCGTTCTGGGTCACGCATCCGACGCTCTCCTCGAACGTCATCGTGCGCGGCATCACCGTGATCTCGCACGGACCGAACAACGACGGCTGCGATCCCGAATGCTCGCGCGACGTGCTGATCGAGAACTGCGTCTTCGACACCGGCGACGACTGCATCGCGCTGAAGTCGGGACGCAACAACGACGGACGCCGCGTGAACGTGCCGGTCGAGAATGTCGTCATTCGCAACTGTGAAATGCGCGACGGTCACGGCGGCATCACCATCGGCAGTGAAGTGAGCGGCGGCGCGCGCAACGTCTTCGCCGAGAAGTGCCGGCTCGACAGCCCGAACCTCGAGCGCGGCCTGCGCCTCAAGACGAACACCGTCCGCGGCGGCGTGATCGAGAACGTCTTCGTGCGCGACATCGAGATCGGCAACGTCAAGCTCGCGCCGATCGAGATCGACCTCCGCTACGAGCCACCCGAGTCCGGACCGTTCATCCCCGAAGTGCGCAACGTGCGCGTGGAGCGCATGACGTCGAAGAGCAGCAAACACGCGATCTACATCCGCGGGCTGGAACAGGCGCCGCTGAAAAACATCGTCGTGCGCGACAGCGTCTTCCGCGGCGTCGCGCAGGGCGACATCATCGAAGGCGCCGTCGACCTCACCCTCGAGCGCGTCATCACCGAAGGAGAAATCAAGAAATGACTTTCCCCGCGATCGATGCAACGACGTGCGTCGTACGCGACACCGCCAGCCAACGCGGACGGCACATCTCCGTCAAACCCGGAACCACCGCCGCGCAGCATTTGTACTACGGCCGGATCGTTCTGAGTGGAGCGGCGCCCGCTTCGGGCGCCGAAACCCCGACGGCCGAAGCGGCCGCCGCTCCACAGTCCGTCGCGTTTTCCACAGAAGATCGCGAAACCGCATTGATCTGCCTGCGCGGAAACGCACGCGTCGATGCCGGCGAGACTTTCGAACTCGAAAAATACGACGCCCTCTACATCCCCCGCGACACTGAAGTCACGGTCACCGGCACCTGCGATCTCGCCGAAGTCGCCGCACCCGTCGAAGCGCATCATCCGCTCCAATTCATCCGTTTCGCCGACGTCCAGAACGATCCCGCGCTGCACTTCGACACCGGCGGTCCTTCGTCGCAACGCACGCTCAACATTCTCATCGGCAAGAACGTCGAAGCGGGACGCATCCTCGCCGGCGTCACGTTCTCGAAGCCCGGCAACTGGACGTCGTGGCCGCCGCATGAACACGCGCGGCTCGCCGAGGAGGCGTATCTCTATATCGAGATGCCGGAGCCGGGATGGGGACTGCAGCTCGTCTACAACGATCCGCGCAATCCCGAGTTGGTCGCGGTCGTGAAGCAGGACGACGTCGTGATCATGCCGCAGGGCTATCACCCCAACGTCTCCGCGCCCGGCGGTACGATCAACTTCCTCTGGATGATGGCCGCGAATCGCGAGGACGTCGACCGCCAGTTCGGCGTCGTCAACGTGCAACCCGAATACGCAACCGGCGGATCGGGACTCGAGGCGTCGAGAAAATGAAGATCCCGACTCGCGTTGCCCAACCCGCGCCCGCGCCCGTGCCCGCTTCCGCGCCCGGGGCGGGGGCGAGCGAAGCGACCGAATCCCCCGCCCCGGGCGCGGAAGCGGGCGCGGGCTCGGGCGCGGGTACGCGAGGGGTCGAATGAACATCAAGCCCCCCGAGGACGCCCGCTTCGATCTCGTTTCTTTGGGCGAAGTCATGCTGCGCCTCGATCCGGGCGAAGGCCGCGTCTCGACCACGCGCACGTTTCAATGTTGGGAAGGCGGCGGCGAGTACAACGTCTCGCGCGGACTGCGGCGCTGCTTCGGCATGCGCACCGCGATCGTCACTGCGCTCGTCGACAACGCGGTCGGCCGCCTCGTCGAAGACTTGATGCTGCAGGGCGGAACCGATCTTTCATTTCTGCGATGGGTCGCCGACGACGGCGTCGGACGCCGCGCGCGCAACGGACTCAATTTCACCGAGCGCGGTTTCGGCGTGCGCGCCGCACTCGGCAGCTCCGATCGCGGACACACCGCCGTCTCGCAGCTGAAAGCAGGCGACGTCGATTGGGACGCCGTCCTCTCCGGCGCGCGCTGGTTCCACACCGGCGGCATCTTCGCCGCGCTTTCCGAAACGACTCCCGACGTCGCGCGCGAAGCGATGGAAGCCGCGCGCAAACATGGCGCGATCGTTTCCTACGATCTCAACTATCGACCTTCGTTGTGGAAGGGAATCGGCGGCCCCGAAAAGGCGCGCGCCGTGAATCGCGAGCTCGTCTCCCTCGTCGACGTGCTCTTCGGAAACGAAGAAGACTTCAGCGTCGCCCTCGGCTTCGACGTCGAAGGCGTCGACGAACACCTCGGCGAATTGCCGAAAGAAGCCTTCCAGAAAATGATCGGCAAAGTGCGCGAGTCCTATCCGCAGCTGCAAGTCATCGCGACCACACTCCGCGTCGCACACACCGCGACGATCAACGATTGGGGCGCGATTGCGTGGCACAACGGTGCCTTCTACGAAGCGACGCCGCGCGCCGATCTCGAGATCCTCGATCGCGTCGGCGGCGGCGACTCCTTCGCCTCCGGCCTGATCTACGGCTTTCTCGCGGAGAAAGGCGCGCAATGGGCCGTCGAATGCGGCGCCGCCCACGGCGCGCTCGCCATGACGACACCTGGCGACACGAGCATGGCCACACTCGCCGAAGTCGAGCGCGTGATGAAGGGCGGGACCGCCCGCGTAAGCCGGTGAGTATGAGTGAGCCGATGACGCTCGCAACCCGCGCCCGTGCCCGCGCCCGCTCCCGCGCCCGGGGAGGGGGCGAGCGAAGCGACGATTTCCCCCACCCCGGGAGCGGGAGCGGGCACGGGCGCGGGAGCGGGAAGGAATCGCGCCAATGAACGTCGTCGAACGCATCCGCGAAGTCGGCCTCGTCCCCGTCGTGCGCGCCGCGTCCGCCGACGAGGCCTTCGCCGCCGTCGAAGCCATCCGCGCCGGCGGCATCCCGATTCTCGAGATCACGCTCACCGTTCCCGGCGCCGTCGCGATCATCAGTCAGCTGTCCAAACGCCTCGGCGACGAAGCCCTTATCGGTGCCGGAACCGTGCTCGATGCCGACACCGCACAGCAATGCATCGACGCCGGCGCGCGCTTCATCGTCAGCCCCGCGCTCCATATCCCGACGATCGAACGTTGCCGCCGCCTCGAAGTGCCGGTGTTTCCCGGCGCGCTCACGCCGACCGAGATCGTCACCGCCTGGCGCGCCGGCGCGAATGCAGTAAAAGTCTTTCCCGCGAACGCCCTCGGTGGCGCCAGCTATCTCAAGTCGCTCAAAGCCCCGCTGCCACAAATCGAATTGCTCCCGACCGGCGGCGTCAATCTGAAAACCGCCGCCGACTTCATCGCTGCAGGAGCGTTCGCGTTAGGCGTCGGTGCCGATCTCGTCGACCTCGCCGCGCTGCGTCGAGGCGAAGCCGCGTCGATCACGGAGAAGGCGCGGCAGTACGTGGCGGCGGTGGCAGCGGCGCGAGCGTAATCACCGGCGTTCTCCTTCAACGACGAATCTGTGGAGCGGCGGCCGCCCTCGGCCGCCGGAGCGCAGCAACAAGCCGTCTCTAAGCGCTTCGGTTTCGGCGGCCGCCGCTCCACAGAGATGCGCATACGCGCCGATCAATGATCCGGTTTCGGCTTTCCCGTAATTCCCGCGACGATCGTCCGGTGCCACTGATGGTCATCGGCATCGGGAAACATCTTCTTGTTCTGCTCCTTGTACGTGAACTGCTGGATGTCCTGTGAGAACGTGTAGAGCATGATGCCGAGGATCGGAGGCGTGGACTTGCGGTCCGAGACCGGCTCGACGCTCCACTTCGCGACGTCGTAGACGACGTCGATGTTCGTGAAGTTGGACTTGCCGTCCGGCCCGGCCTGCACGCCGATGAGGAGTTGGTTCCAACCCATTCCGACGTTCTTTCCGTTCACGACGACGTTGTGGTACCACGCGATTCTGTTCGCCATGGACCTGACGTCGCCCGTGTACGTCATCTCCCCGCCGAAGTCGAGGAGTTGTCCGAGATAGCGGCCCGCGTTCGGGAATCCTTCCGCGACCGGCGTCTTGAAATACTGCATGTCCGTCCAAAGCGCTTTCGTGAGCAAGGATCCGGTCAGTGACGCGCGCAGAGCTCCGATCGCGTTCATGAAATCCTGGTACTTGTCGGTGACGTCGCTCCACTCGTTGTCGATGTCGATCCCGTCGAGGCCGTACTGCTCGATGACGACTTCCTGCACCCACTTCGCGAAGCCCGCGGGATCGCTGATGTTGTCCCAGCCGTAGCCGCGCAGGCCCTGCACCGACAAGAGGACCTTGATGCCCGCCGCCTGCAGCTCCTGCACGTTCGTGCGGGCTTGCCCCGGCTGCAGCGTCATCTCCTTCATGAGCTCATCGGGAATCGTGAGATAGGGCGTGCTCTGAGATGTGAACCTGGCGAAGCCAAGGAACACGACGTTGGTGGGGAACTTCAGGACGTCGAGCAGCGGCACATGTACGTGCTGCATCTTGTCCTGCGGTCCGATCCCGACGTCGGGAATCCAATAGGTTGCGATCACACCCTGGCTGGGCAGAGTCATGATGGAGCTCCTCTCTCGCGATGTTGTGGGAAGGACGGCAGATTACCATGACGCCGATGATCCCTACCTTCCTCTACGGCACCGCCTGGAAAGAAGACGACACGGAGCGCTGCGTGCGGCTCGCGATCGAGGCCGGCTTTCGCGGCATCGACACCGCGAATCAGCGGCGGCATTACTTCGAAGCGGCCGTCGGCGCAGCGGTCAAGGCGAGCGGCGTGAGCCGCGAGCAACTCTTCCTGCAGACGAAGTTCACGTACATCGACTCGCAGGATCATCGCCTTCCGTACGATCCGAACGCCGACGTCGCGATGCAGGTGCGGCAGTCGTTTGCGAGCTCGCTCGAGCATTTGCAGGTCGACGCGATCGACTCGTATGTGTTGCATGGTCCGTCGCGTCGTCATGGTTTGTCGCAGGACGATCTCGACGTCTGGCGCGCGATGGAGGAGTTGCACGACGCGCAAAAGACGCGCTTCCTCGGCGTGAGCAACGTCGCGCTCGATCAGCTCGAGCTGCTCTGCGCGGAGGCGCGCGTACAGCCGAGGTTCGTGCAGAACCGCTGCTTCGCGCGCACGATGTGGGACCGTGACGTGCGCCGCTTCTGCCGCGCACGCGGCATCGTCTATCAGGGCTTCTCGCTGCTGACCGCGAATGTCGCGGAGCTGCGCACGCGCGCCTTTCGCGAGATCGTGGAGCGCACGGGTATGACTCCGGCTCAGGTCGTCTTCTGCTTCGCGCAGCAGGTCGGAATGCTGCCGCTGACGGGCACGACCGATCCGTCACATATGCGCGAAGATCTCGCGGCGGAGCGGTTCGAGCTCTCCGCGGACGATTTGCGTCTGATGGAAACAATCGCGCAGGCGTAAACTATCCGTACCAAAGTCGTGTCCAAAACCGGCCGGAGTCTCCTCGTCACCCTCGGCGTGGCGATTTGCTACGTCGCGTGTGCGAAGCTCGGTCTCGCGCTGGCCTTTCGCGCGGAGCAGGTCACTGCCGTCTGGCCGCCGACCGCGTTCGCGCTCGTGGTCGTTCTTCGCCTCGGCCGCCGCGCCGTTCCCGGCATTCTTCTCGGCGCGTTCGTCGCCAACGCCACCGCGAACGAGCCGCTCGCCGTCGCCGCCGGAGTCGCGATCGGCAACACGCTCGAAGCGCTCGCCGGCGCGTGGCTGCTGCGCCGCTTCGCGTTCGACGGCCGTCTCGCGCGGGTGCGCGACGTGCTCGCGCTGCTCTGCGCGATCGTCGTCAGTCCGGCGATCAGCGCGACGATCGGCGTCGCGTCGCTGACGACCGGCGGCGTGCAGTCGACGAGCAGCGCGCCGACGCTTTGGTGGATCTGGTGGCTCGGCGATGCGCTCGGCGGTTTGATCTTTGCGCCGCCGCTTCTCGTCTGGAGCGATCGCGATCGACTGCCGCGTCGCCGCGGCGCAGTCAGCGAAGGCGCGATCCTCTTCGCCGGCGTCATCATCGCGAGCCTCGTTGTTTTCTTCGGCTCGCCGTCGCTGATCGCCACCGAGTACATCGTCTTCCCGTTTCTCATCTGGGCCGCGCTGCGCTTCGGTCCCGCCGGATCCGCGACCGCCGCCGTGATCGCGAACGCGATCGCGGTGTGGGGCACCGCATCGGGCATCGGACCGTTCGGCAACGCCGGCCCCGAGCACGGTCTCGTGCTGCTGCAAATCTTCACCGCCGTCGCCGCGACGACGTCGCTGTTTCTCGGCGCGATCGCGGAACAGAACAAACACGCGCAGCAGCGCGCGGAGCTGAGCGAGCGGCGTTTGCTGATGGCGATGAGCGGCGCGCGCATCGAAGCGTGGGAGTGGGACGCCGGCAGTGCGGACGAGAAGTTCTATCGCGAGCTCGTGCATCCCGACGATCTCGCGCGCGTTGACGCCGCCATCGCATCGCGCGATTCGTTCGAAGTCGACTTCCGCCGCCTCGGCGAAGACGGCACGCTGCACTGGATCGCCGCGCGCGGCGTCGCGATCGAGGACCAGCGGCTGATCGGCGTCGACATCGACGTCACGCGACTCAAGCAACTCGAAGAAGAGTTGCGTCTGCAGGATCGCCGCAAGGACGAGTTCCTGGCGATGCTCGCGCACGAGCTGCGCAATCCGCTCGCGCCGATCCTCCACGCCACCGATCTCCTCGGCTCCTCCGACGCCGGCGTCGCGCGCGACGTCATTCGCCGCCAGTCCAAACACCTCGCGCGTCTCGTCGACGATCTCCTCGACGTCTCGCGCATCGCGCGCGGCCAGATGCGTCTCGAGCGCCGCCGCGTGCTGCTCGCGAATGTCGTGAATGACGCCGTCGACATCTGGCGCCATCTGATCGATGAAAAGAAGCAGCAGCTCTTCGTCCGCATCGATCCCGAGGCCGTGTGGCTCGATGCCGATCCGACGCGGCTCACGCAGTCGATCGCCAACCTCGTGCACAACGCGGCGAAGTTCACGCCCATCGGCGGACGCATCGACGTCGCGGCGGGCGAGGACGACGGCCACGGATTCGTGCGCGTGCGCGACAGCGGGCCGGGCATGAACGCGCCGCCGCCCGACCGCCGCTCCGGCGGCCTCGGACTCGGACTCACGATCGTGCGGCACCTCATCGCACTGCATGACGGCACGATCGACGTGCGCAGCAGCGAGGACGGCAGCACGGTCGTCGTGCGATTGCCGATCGCGCCGGCGCCGGCCATCGAAACACCGCTGCGCCACGAAGCGCCGGCCGGATCGCGCGCGCGGCGCGTGCTGCTCGTCGAAGATCACGCCGACGCGCGCCGCGTGCTCGCGTTGATGCTGACGCGCAGCGGACACGACGTTCGCACCGCCGGTGACGGACCGGCCGCCCTCGCGGAAGCGAAGCGTTTCGCGCCGGAAGTCGTGCTGCTCGACATCGGATTGCCGGGAATGGACGGCTACGCCGTCGCGCGCCAGCTGCGCACGCTGCCGGAGTGCGGCGGCGCGCGCCTCATCGCGCTCACCGGATATGGACAGGCCGAGGACCTCGAACAGTCGAGACTCGCGGGCATCGACGAGCATTTGCTGAAGCCCGTCGAGCCCGCGAATTTACTCGCGCTGTTGGAGCGATAAATCAGTGGAGCAGCGGCCGCCCTCGGCCGCCGAAAACGGTTACGACATCATACGAGGCGTGTGACTTTCCGGCGCCCGAGGGCGGGCGCCGCTCCAGAGGGAATCAGATCTTCTGCGCCGACTCGATGACCAGCTCTTCGTGTCCGCTGCAGCTCACGACCTTTCCTTTGACGCGATATGTGCCGGCGCCGCTGGTCTGCTCGAGGATCGATGCCTTCGTCTGCTCGCACACGGTGTAATTCTGCGACGTGTTCGCGACGTGGAATACCGTCTTCGCTTCGTCGCCGCTTCCGCTGTGCGTGAGCGTTCCTGTCAGCGTGACGGGCGTTCCCTTCGCCCTCATCTCGCATTCTTTGCCGCCAGCGAAAAGCGATGACGCGATGAACAGCGCGATCAGCGTGATTGCTACTCGTTTCATGTGTGTGTCTCCTTTCGGGCGCCAACGTAGCGCGTGAGGCCCGTGCGAGTCTTGTCAGAGTTGCAAAAGGAAGTCACAGTGAAGAAAACGCTGCGGCGAGCCGCTGCACGCCGCGCGTGATGTCGGCGGTCGCAACGGTCGTGTAGCCGAGGAGCAGCGTCGCGTGACGCGGCGCGCGCTGGTAGTAGGGACGTCCGCTGTACACGAGCACGCCGGCGTCGCGCGCCGCGATGAGCAACTGTTCGGTTGCATTTGCGCGCAAATGCCGAAAGCGCAAGAAGATGTGCGTGCCGGACGCCTCGCCGCTCGCGATCACGTCGTCGTCGGAGAAATGCTCGCGGATCGCGGCGACGATGCGATCGCGCTTCTCCGTCAGCGCGCGCACGCCGCGGCGGCGCAGCGACTCGTACGCGCCCGACTCGAGGAGCGACGCGACGGCCTGCTGTTCGAGCGCCGGACTGCCGCGATCGGCGAGCCACTTGACCGCGCGGAACGCGTCGCGGAGCGCGCGCGGCGCGACGATGTATCCGAGGCGCAGGGCGGGGAAGAGCGTGCGCGCGAACGTGCCGACGTAGATCACGCGTCCGCCGCCGTCGAGTCCCTGCAGCGCCGGAATCGCGCCGACGCCGTAGCGGAACTCGCAGTCGTAGTCGTCCTCGATGATCCACGCGCGCCGCTTGTCCGCCCACTGCAAGAGCGCGAGACGTCGCGCTGCGCTCATGATCGCGCCGGTTGGAAACTGATGCGACGGCGTGACGCACACCGCGCGTGCGTGTCCGAGGCGATCGACGCGCAGACCTTCGTCATCGACGGGACACGGGATCACGTGCGCGCCCGCTGCGAGAAATGCCTGGCGCGTTCCCTGATAGTGCGGGTCTTCGATGCCGATGCGCGTGCCGCGATCGCACAGCACGCGCGCGGTGAGATCGATCGCCTGCTGCGCGCCGCCGACGATCACGATGTCGTCCGCGTCCGCGATCACACCGCGCTGCTCGCGCAGATACGTCGCCAGCACGCGCCGCAGCGAAGGGAGACCCGCCGGATCGGGATAGTCGACGTACGGCTCCGCGGCGGCACGCGCGATGGCCTGCCGCCAGAGCGCGACCGTGCGCGCGTCGGGGACAATGGTCGCGTAGCGAAAATCGATCGCGCCTTTCGCGCGGCGCGGCTGCTGTCCGGGTGGCTCCTGCGGCGAGAGTCGCTGCGCTCTTCGCGCGTAGTGCGAGATGACCGGAGTGGTGCGTGCCTCCGGCGCGCCTCCGCCCAAAGGCGCGCCGGAGGCGCGCACCACTCCATCCACCTGCAAGGCCACGCGCGATCCCGCTCCAACCGTCGACTCGATGTACCCCTCGGCGACGAGCTGTTCGAACGCCGACAGCACGACGATGCGCGACACGCCGAGGTCGTTCGCGAGCGTGCGCGTGCCGGGGAGGGGAGTGCCGGCGGACAGCTCGCCGCTCAGGATCTTGTCGCGCAACGCTTCGTAGATGCGGCGGTACAGCGGACCGGATTTAGGGAGGGGGAGGAGCATGTGTTTGCCCGTCATCCTGAGCCGCGGAGACGGCGAAGGATCTCAAACGTCGCGCATCGCATTTCGAGATCCTTCTTCGTCTTCGCGACTCAGGATGACGGAGGAAGTGGTTATATCAAATCCGCAGAATGTGGTCATTGAAGCAGTCCACCGCGTTCCGTAGCATTGCCGAGGAGCGCGGGCGTCCCGCCCGCCCACCGGGGGCGGCCGGGACGGCCGCTCTCCTTGGGAATGGTGAACATGCAAGTCGATCTGCACATTGAAACGTTGGAAAGCGAGCGCCGCTGGAACCGGCTGCAACGGTTCGAGTCGGCGTCGCCAGACGGCGTCCTCGGAAAATTTCTCGCGTACCGAGACCAGGAGACGTTCGTCTGGCTGCGCGCGCCTCACGCTCCGCTTCCCGATCAGACGTTCGTCCGCAGCACGCGGACGATCCGCCTCGCGCCGGCGGTCGGATCGACGATCACCGAGGCGGAACACTTCGCGCGCATCGCGGAGTCGCCGCTCCTCGAGCTGCGGCAATATCGCATCGTCCCCGGCGCGCGCCGCCGCTTCGCCGAGTTCCTCCGCGAGCGCACGTTCGACGAGCACGTCCGCCTCGGCATGGCGATATACGGCCCGTTCGACGCGCTCGACGACGAAGACCTCATCGTCTGGTTCCGCGGCTTCTCCGATCTGGTGGATCGCGACCGCCGCAAGGCGCAGTTCTATCAGGGCGACTTGTGGGTCAACGAGCTCGAGTCGATTGCGATGCCGATGATCGCGGACTACAGCAACGTGATGCTCGTGACGCCGGTCGCATGAACTTTTTCGCGTGGCTGCGCTGTCTTAGGCATCGCTCCGATGTCACGGCTGTGCCTCCCGTTTCTCCTCTTCGCAACGGTGCTGTACGCGGGTGACCGCGTCGATCTTCATTTGGAGGAACCGCAGCCGGCGGGATGGCCTGCTGGATGGCCTGCTGGATGGATTGTCGAGTTCCGTCCGAATGCGACGTTCGAACAATTCCGGCGCGACGTCGCGGAGATCGACAAGCACGCGCACGCGATCAGTCCGATCCGCCGCGAGTATCGACTCGCGATGTTCGGCGCGGCCGTCGAATCGATCGATGCCGATGCGTTGCGTCGTCTTCCGTACGTGCGCGCCGTCTATCCCGACCGCGTCGTGAAGATGTGCGCGATCGAAACTGACACCCCGATCGACGCGCGCACGCGCGTCAACGCCGTCTCGCTGCCGGCGCGCGGCGAAGGCATCGTCGTCGGCGTCCTCGACTCCGGCGTCGACTACACGCATCCCGCGCTCGGCAACGGATTTGGCGCGGGACACAAAGTCGCCGGCGGCTACGACTTCGTCAACGACGACGCCGATCCGATGGACGACAACGGGCACGGCACGCACGTCGCCGGCATCATCGCCGCCGACTCCGCGGAGCTGTCGGGCGTCGCGCCGGCGGCGACGCTCGTCGCGTACAAAGTGCTCGACGCGATGGGACGCGGACTCGAGTCCAACATGATCGCGGCGATCGAGCGCAGCATCGATCCGAACAAAGACGGCAATCCCGCCGATCATCTCGACGTCATCAATCTCAGTTTCGGCGGAGCCGGAACCGCGGACGATCTTCCGTCGAAGGCGGTCGACAAAGCGACGGCCGCCGGCGTCATCGTCGTCGTCGCCGCGGGCAACGAGACGGTGCTCGGATCGGTGCGCAGTCCCGGCACCGCGCGCACCGCGATCACCGTCGGCGCGATCGACGACGCCGGCGCGGTGGCGTCATTCAGCTCGCGCGGTCCGTCGCCCGCATCGCTGGCGATGAAGCCCGACGTGATGGCGCCGGGATCGCAGATCGTCTCCGCGCGTCGCGGCGGCGGACTCGTCTCGATGACCGGCACGTCGATGGCGGCGCCGCACGTCGCCGGCGTCGCGGCGCTGCTCCTGAAACTGCATCGCGACTGGAAGCCGGTCGACATCAAGAGCGTGCTGATCATGACCGCGGGCGCGGTGGCCGGCTCGCCGATCGCGCGCGCGGCCGGACGCGCTGATGCCGCGCGCGCGAACGCCGGCACGCTGTTCATCGACGGCGCGGGCGTGAGCTTCGGCCTCGCGTCGGGGAAGACGAGCAGCGCGACGATCACGCGCAGCATGACGACGACGAATCGCGGCACGACCGCGCAAACGTTCGACATCATCGCGACGAACGTTCCGACCGGCGCGACGATCATCGCCACGCCGCCGCTGCTCAATCTCGCGCCCGGTGCGTCGCAGAATCTCGAGTTGCGTTTGACGATCGACAACGCCGCGGTCGCGTTTCCGCCCGACGTCGTCCTCGGCGGTGACATCGAGTTTCGCGGCGCGGAGAAATTCGCGCTGCCGTGGATCGTCGCGCGCGCCGCGCGGCTCACCGTCACGTACGACGCGCCCGCGACGAGCGTGACCGCGCTCTCCAGCGACGCGACGCTGACGCCGATCCTCTACGACCTCGGCAAGGCGGAATTCTTCGGCAAGCCCGACTCGAAGTGGGACGTGATTCTGAATTCGACCGACGCCGACGCGGCAACGGTGCGGTTCGTGATCGCCGAGGATCGCAGCATGGCGGGAGATGGCGAAGTCGCGCTGCGCAAGAGCGGCGCGTCGCTCGAATTGAATCTCGATGCCCACGACCGCTTCGGCTCACACCTCGGCCGTCTCGCGCGCGACATCGACGCCGGCTACATCCTCAGCTTCGCCGTCGACTATCACAAAGGCGCGCGCAGCGACGAGATCGACTACTACTTCGGCCGCTGGGTGAAGATCCTGATGTCACCCGCGTCGCCGGGCTTCGTGCTCTATCCGTTCGAAGCGTTCAGCGATCTCGCAGACGGCCGCGCGTACAACGTGCAACACGCGCCGCTCAACGGAATCACGGAGTCGAAAACGCTGACCACCGACAGCAGCGCGTACACACACGCGCGGCTGCGCCTCAACGCGCGAGGACTCGATCCCTACTTTGTATCCACGTGCGTCAACAACGGCGTGAAAAACGAGGGCAAGCTGCTCGATCTCACGTCGGTGCACTGCTTCGATCATCGCGTCACGCAGCCGGTCGCGATCGACTACTACACGACGAAAGACTCCGGCGCAGGCGCGTCGGGAATCGTGTTCGGCGGCACCGACGTGCTGCTGCCCGCACTGCGCGGAGTCAGCGGTGGCCTGACGTCGACCGACCTCACGCCGTCGCCGATCGCATATCGCATCGCGAACGACGAAGACGTGACCATCGGCGCGTCGCCGTTCTTTCCGCTCGCATTTTTCGGAACCACGAGCGGCGTGCGACCGGAGTGGCTGCGGCCCGGCTTCACCGGCCCTCTCGGCGAATGGCTTCCCGGCGCGACGAACGCGACGTCGTGGACGATGTTCAGCGCCGACAACGCGGTGCGCGCGACGGGAATGATCGACGTTCTCACGCTCGGGCCCGGACCGATCGCGCAGCCCGGCGATCGCTTCGTCGCGACACGCAACGGGCCGCTGCACGGCGACCTCGAAGTGAAATTCGGCGACGATCCAGGTGATCTCATCGCGCCGACACTGACGTCGCTGCGCATCGAAAACGGACTCGGACGCATCGCCGATCGCTTGATCGTCGGCAGCAACGCAACGCTGCGCTTCTCCGCCGCCGACCTCGATTACTCATCCAACTCACGAACGCGCCCGCTGCGCACGGAGTCGACGCACGCGTTCTATCGCGTCACCGGCACCAGCGTGTGGCACCAACTCTCCGCCATCTTCGACGGCTCCGACGAAGGCACCACCACATCCCTCGGCCGCATCCCGAACGGCGACGTCTATCGCGCCGATCTCGCCACCGCAACCACCACCCTCGGCACCTACGACCTCCGCATCGAATTCGAAGACACGCACGACAATCGCGTGAGCTGGACACAAACCGCCGCGTTCACCGTCGTCGCGCCGAAATTGCGCTCCGTGAGGCACTGAGGCGCGTTCGCACACTCCTCATGGTTGCAACCCGTGCGGGCGCGGGAGGAAACGCCCGATCCGGCAGCGAACGCGGCGGCTTGGCGTTGAATGATTCCGTGCGATGACACGCAACGACCGCAATCACGATCGCGAATATGATTTACCGCATGTCTGCCTTGATCATCGTCGACATCGAAGTCACCGATCCCGTTCGCTACGAAGACTACAAACGCCTCGCCTCGGCGTCGATTTCCGCGCACGGCGGACGGTACCTCGTGCGTGGCGGGAGGAGCGAGGTGCTGGACGGCGATTGGATGCCGCGGCGGCTGGTGGTGCTGGAGTTCGATTCGGTCGAAAAGGCGAAGGCGTGGCGCGCGTCGCCGGAGTACGCGGAGGCGAAGAAGGTTCGCGAGAGTTGCGCGCGCTCGAACATGATCGTCGTCGAAGGCGTGTAATTCAGCTGTCATCCTGAGGCGCGAGACGCCGAAGGATCCCCCGCCGACGGAGCGCTGGTCGTGCTTCGGCGGGGGATTCCTCGTCGTCTGCGCGACTCGGAATGACACGATGCGAAGTCGGATCGTTGGAGGAATCGATGAAGAAGGCGTTGTTCGCAATTGCGATTCTTTGGATCTCGGTTGCAGCGGTCGCGCAGGAGCACATGGAGCATCAGATGCCGCCCGCGACGACGACCGCTGCTCCGGTGCCGCCGATGCAGGCCGGCCAGCCGTGGGCGAAGCAGGCGCTCGAGGCGTCGCCGCGGCATCGCGAATGGGTCAACATCAAGTCGGGCGATCGCACGGTCAGCGCGTTTGTCGTTTATCCCGAAGTGAAAAAGAAAGCGACGTCGGTCGTCGTCATCCACGAGATCTTCGGAATGTCGGATTGGGTGCAGATGCTGACCGACGAGCTGGCAGCGGCCGGATCCCTCGCGATCGCTCCCGATCTCCTCTCCGGCATGGGACCGAACGGCGGCGGCACCAGTTCTTTCGCAGACGGACAGGCCGTCGGAAAAGCGATTCGCGATCTGCCGCCCGATCAGATCACCGCCGATCTCAACGCCGTCGCGGACTACGTTTCGAAACTGCCGGCGGCGAACGGCAAAGTCGCGGTCGCCGGATTCTGCTGGGGCGGCACGGAGACGTTCCGCTTCGCGACGAATCGTCCGAGTCTCGCTGCCGCATTCGTCTTTTACGGCAGCAGTCCCGAGTCGCCTGAAGCGATCGCCGCGATCAAGGCGCCGGTGTACGGCTTCTACGCCGGCAACGACGCGCGCATCGGCGCGACGGTGCCGAAGACGCAGGAGCTGATGGCGGCGGCGAAGAAAAAATACGAGGTCGTGACGTACGAAGGCGCGGGACACGGCTTCATGCGCGCGGGCGATGCGCCTCCGCCGCCGGCGGACGCGGACGAGAAAACGCGCGAGGCGTACGCCGCGAACAAGAAAGCGCGCGACGCCGCGTGGGCGCGCTGGAAGGAACGGCTCAAGAAGTTGTGAGCGCGCGCATCGACGACTTCGCGCCGGGACAGCACGCGTCGTTCACGAAGACGTTCACCGAGGAAGATGTGCAGCGGTTCATCGCCATCACCGGCGACGTCAATCCGCTGCATGTCGACGACGCCTTCGCGTCGACGACGCGCTTCGGCCGCCGCGTCCTCCACGGCATGCTCACCGCGTCGCTCTTCTCGACGATGGTCGGAATGTTCATTCCCGGCACCGGCGCGATCTATCGCTCGCAAACGCTCGCGTTCCTCCGCCCGGTCTACGTCGGCGACACCGTTACCGCGCACTTCACCATCCGCTCCATCGACCGCGAGAAACACCGCCTCGTCATCGACGCGTGGATCGAAAACGAAGCGGGGGAGCGGGTGGTGGAGGGAGTGTGTGAGGCGGGAGTGTTACGAGGCTCATAGGCTCATAGGCTCATAGGCGCAGAGGCGCAGAGGCGTCACAGGAGTCTTCAACCCCCTATGAGCCTAGGCGCCTATGCGCCTGTGAGCCTCACTCGTCGCCCGTCCGCAACACCGCACTCCAGTCCCCCTCCTCATCGCGCGTGAGCTCGACCTGCCACGGCTGACAGCACACCGGGCAGTCCTGCACGTAGGACTGGCGGCTCCAGCCGCTGTCTTCGACGTCGAGCTCGGACGGCTCGCCGCAGTACGGGCAGGTGACGGCGATCCAGTCGGTCATCCGGACGTCTCGTCCGGCGGTTCATGGGATGACTGCCGGGCAGAATGCCCGTCAGTTTCGGGCGGGACGCCCGCGCTCCTTGCGAAATCGAACTGATACACGACGGCGGAGACGAAGAGTGTTGCGATCGATGGTGCGAACAGGATCGAACACCCGAACTTCGGAGTGAGCCTCACGAGTCCCGCGCCGAGCAGCGCCGACCCCGCCAGAACGACGACCGTTCCTCGGCCGTTGAACCATGCGGCACGGATCACGAAGACGATCGGGACGATGATCCCGGCGGCGATGAAGGGATAAAGCGCTTGCTCGCCGTGCGCGAATGCGGGGAGCGCCGCGAAGAGGATCGACGCGAGGAGCGCGAGGCGCAATCTCACGCGCTCGATTGTACGCAGGAACGCGGAACGCAGAGCGCAGAACGTAGAATTGAGAAGATGAGTCGTTCTTCGTTCTTCATTCTGCGCTCTGCGTTCTGCGTTCTGATGATCATCCCGCTTGCCGCCGCCACGCTCAAATCCGACGACGGCGTCACTCTGTTCTATGAGACGCACGGCAAGGGCGTTCCGATCCTGTTGCTCTCCGGCGGTCCCGGATTTTCGTCGGACTACATGCTGCCGATCGCGCGGCATCTCGAGCGCCGCTACAAGGCGGTGCTCTTCGATCAGCGCGGGACGGGGAGGTCGCTGCTGGAGACGTATGACGCGACGACACTCGATCACAAGAAGCTCGTCGCCGACATCGAAGCGCTGCGGCGCGCGCTGAAGGTCGAGAAGCTGACGCTCGTCGGACACTCGTGGGGCGGGATCCTGTCGATGCTGTACGCGTCGGAGCATCCCGATCGCGTGAACGCGATGGTGCTGATCGATGCAGGCGGACCGACGACCGCGGGCGTCGCGAAGTTCACCGCGAATCACACGGCGCGCATGACCGAAGAGGACACGAAGCGCGTCGCCGAGGGATACGCGAACCTGCAGAAGGACCACAAGGCGGCGATCCTCGAGATCACACGCGCGCGAACGCCGCCGTATTTTCACGATCGCGCGAAAGCGATTGCGTTCGCGGACGCGTTGAACGAAGACTCATTCAATGACAAAGCGTTCTGGCCGATCGTCGGCCAGATCACGCCCGGCTTCGATCTTCGGCCTGCTCTGAAAAAAGTGAACGTGCCGGTGCTCATCATCCACGGCAAGAGCGATCCGCTGGAGACGGCGCAGGAACTACACGACGCGCTGGCGGGATCGCGCGTGGAGATGATCGACGACGCGGGACATTTTCCATGGGCCGAGCAGCCGGCCGCGGTCTATCGCGTGCTCGACGACTTCCTACGCAAGGTCGTCAAGCGCTAGCTCTTCGAGCAGTCGCTTGCACACCTCGCGTCGCGACTCTCTCCGCGCATGCAGCCACTCCTCGGCGCGCGGCGACAGCCAGTCCGGCACGGCGACGTCGGACAGCGCGGAGCGCAGCACATCCATCAACGAGCTTCCTTCGCGCCGCGCCCGCGTGAATAGCTCCGTGAGTCCGCGTACGCCCGCGGCATCGATCATCACCGCCGCCGCGACCGCGCGCTCGGCATCCGTCACCGGATCCTCGAGTCGCTGAATCGATATCGCCGTCTGCCGCAACTCGACGTCGGTGAGTCCATTCACCGCGAGTATCGTGCGTGAAACGTTGCCGACTTTGTCGAGCCACTTGCCGAGCCGATGAAAGCGCAGCAGCAGATCGAACGCGCGCGCCTCTTCGGTCGTGGCGGGAGTGTAGAGCCTGCGCGCGATCTTCGCGATGCGCTCGACTTCGTCGAGTCGCGAGACTCCGTCGAGGTCCTGGTACAGCGGCTTGAGAAACGTCTCGAGATCCACGGGCGCGCAGTATGATCGGACTGATGGCGAGCAAGACGTATAAAACGAAAATCCATCGCGACGAGTCGATGTGCTACATCCCGGTGCCGTTCGATCCGAAGCCGGTCTTCGGACAAGTGCGCGCGCCGGTGAAGGTGACGGTGAACGGCTACACGTACCGCAGCACGATCGCGGCGATGGGCGGCACGGTATGCATTCCGCTGCGGAAGAGCAATCGCGAGGCGGCCGGGCTCGAGGGAAACGAGAGCGTCGAAGTGCGGCTCGATCTCGACACGGATAAGCGCGAAGTAAAGCCGCCGGCGGACTTCGTGAAAGCGCTGAAGGCGGCGCCGCCGGCGTGGGAGCGATGGCAGGAGCTGCCGTTCACGCATCAGCGCGAGCACGTTGAAGCGATCGAGGGCGCGAAGAAGCCGGAGACGCGCGCGCGCCGGCTCGGGGGCGCCGTGAAGATGATCGCAGCGCGTCCGCCCAGGAAAAAGTGAAACCTTCCGCGGAGCCCTCCGTATCGGCTGAGGGAGGAGAGCCCGCATGAAAAGAGCAGCGATCGCGACCGCAATGATTCTCGCCGCCGGCTCGGCATTCGCCGGCGGACTGTTCGACGATGATTGCAAACACGCCGCGCCGCGCAACCTCACGGCGCCGGCGAGCGGCGTGACGAAGGTCGTCATTCACGCCGAGGCGGGATCGCTCAAGGTCGACGGCGTGCAGGGCGCAACGCAGATCGCCACCACCGGCACCGCCTGCACCTCGGACGACGATTTCCTCGACCGCATCACACTCTCGCAACACCGTTCCGGCTCGACGCTCTACATCGAGGCGCACATCCCCGATCGCACCGTCGTCTTCAACTTCTATCAGGCGCGCCTCGACTTCGCCGTCACGATGCCGGTCGGACTCGAGGTCAAGATCGACGACGGCAGCGGCTGGATCAAGACCGCGAACACCGGCGCATTGACGATCGACGACGACTCCGGCTCGATCGAAGTGATCAACGTGCGCGGACCGGTCAAGATCGATGACGACTCCGGCGACATCGCGATCGACGCGGTGATCGGCGATGTCTCGATCAGCGACGACTCCGGCGGCATCGACATCAAGCACGTCAACGGCAGCGTGGAGATCGAAGACGACTCCGGCGGCATCGTCGTCGCGAATGTCGAAGGTCAGGTTCACATCAAGAACGACGACTCCGGCGGAATCACCATCGCCAACGTGAAGCGCGACGTCCTCATCGACGATGACGGCTCCGGCCCGATCGAAGTCGCCGACATCGGCGGCAGTTTCACCGTCGGCTCGAAAGGCAGCGGCAGCATCGACTACGAGCGCGTCAGCGGACGCGTGCGGATTCCCGAGCGATACCGCAGGTAGAGGCGCATGGGCGCATGGGCCACATGGGCACATGGGCTCATAGGCTCATAGGCTCATAGAGAGTACGTACTGTGAGCCTATGAGCCTATGAGCCTATGAGCCTGTGAGCCTGTGATGCCCGGTAATCGCAGACATCAGCGCGCCGAGGTCTTCCGCGTTCTCGAAAAAGAAGCGGGGGTTCTCGGCGCGTAGTGTTTCCGCCGGAGTTTTTCCGGATGCGACCGCGATCGTGATCGCGTCGTACGGAACGCCGCAGCGGATGTCGTAGATCGAGTCGCCGATGATCACGACTTCGCTGCCGCGGAAGCGATGGCCGTGCATCTCCGCGGCGCGTTGCATCGCGACCGGCGGGAGTTGATTGCGATCGGCGGAGTCGCTGCCGAAGGCGCCGAAGGGGAAGTATTCGTTGAGCGCGGCGCCGCCGAGCTTGAGACGCGCGCCCGGCTCGATGTTGCCGGTGAGAAGGCCGAGGATCACCCACGCGTGCGACGCGAGCTCGCCGACGAGCGCGCGGATGCCGGGCAGCGCGCGGACGCGCTCGGGCGTCGCGTTGCGCGCGAGGCCGGCGAGATACACGTCCCACAGTTGCGGCAGACGTGCGTCGATATCGGCGTCGCGCCAGTCGGCATCGCGCAGCACCATGCGCGCGATCTGTGGATCGGTGCGGCCGGAAAAATCGTAACGCGAGAGATCGCCGCGATAGTCGTAGACGGCATCGAGCGCCGACCCGAATGCGTCGCGCGCCGCACCGCGGTCGGTGATCAGCGTCCCGTCGATGTCGAAGAGGACTAAGCGCACGACGCAGATTCTAGATGGCGGATGGCAGATGGCAGATGGCGAAAACCGCTTTTGCCATCCGCCATCCGCCGTCTGCCATCTAAAATGGCCCGCTCCTCATGCGCAAGGCCTCGCTGCTCGCCCTCTTCCTCACCGTCTTCATCGATCTCATCGGGTTCGGGATGGTGATTCCGTTCCTCTCCTTCTACGCGCGTGAGTACGGTGCGAGCGGAATCGCGGTCGGCGCAATCGTCGGCATCTACTCGATCATGCAGTTTTTCTTCGCGCCGATGTGGGGGAGGCTGTCCGATCGCATCGGGCGCCGTCCGGTCCTGCTCATCAGTCTCACCGCGAGTTTCACCGGCTATCTCCTCTTCGCATTCGCGCACAGCCTGGGCGTGTTGTTCGCGTCGCGCGTGATCGCGGGCGTGGGCGGCGCGAACATCGGGACGGCGCAGGCGTACATCGCGGACAGCACGACGCACGAGGATCGCGCGAAGGGGATGGGACTCATCGGAGCCGCGTTCGGAATGGGGTTCATCCTCGGGCCGCCGCTCAGCGGATTCCTCTCCGCGTTCGGCACGCATCATCACTTCCACGGAAATCTTCTACCGGGACTCGCGGCAGCGGCGCTCTCGCTCACCGCGTTCGTCGTCGCGATGACCGTGCTCGTCGAGTCGAAGCCGGCCGATCTCGTGCCGCGCTCGGGACTGCCGCCGCAGTTCGATCGCCGCATCTGGAGCGAGATGATTCACAACCGTCTCCTCACCTCGCTGATCGCGGCCCTCTTTCTCACGCTGCTCGCGGTGGCGGGAATGGAGATCGGCGTGACGCTGCACGCGCGCGAGCGATTCGGGTTCCGCCAGATCGACATGGCGTACTTCTTTTTGTTCATGGGCGTGATCGTCGCCGGCATCCAGGGCGGGTTGATCGGCAGGTTCGCGAAGTCGGTCGGCGAGACTACGCTGATCATCATCGGCGCCGCATCGTTCACTCTAGGCTTCACGCTCGTGCCATCGATCGATCGCGTGCCGCTGTTGTACGTCGTCGCGTTTCTCATCGCCATCGGACAGGGACTCTGTTACCCGTCGCTGACGTCGCTGGTTTCGAAAGTCGCGCCGGAGAGCGAGCGCGGGAGTCTCCTCGGCCTCGCGACGTCGGTCGGCTCGCTGGCGCGCTTCATCGGACCGATCCTCTCCGGATTTCTGTGGGACCTCGCCGGAGCGGCGGGCGCGTTTTACGGCGGCGCGGCGCTGATGGTGTGCGCGCTGGCGATCGCGATCTCCATGCGCCGCCTGTCGGTCACACCTGGTCCCGCTCCTGATCCGCTCTAGATCGCCGCGAGTCCGTTTCGTCCTCGACTGCTCGACGCGCGCGATGGCCGTTTGTAGTGTGCCACGATGGATACGATCGCGTTCCTCACGCTGTTCCTCGGATTGGCTCTCGGTCCGACCGACGTCAAGTTGTCGGCCACCGATGCAGTGAAGCGCATCGAAGTGCGTCTCGACGGCGCTTCCGTCGCGACGCTCGCGTCCGCGCCGTGGACCGCGCGCGTGAATCTCGGACGCACGCTCGTTCCGCATCGTCTGAGCGCGATCGCATACGACGCGTCCGGCGAGCGCATCGCGAGCATCGAGCAGAAGATCAACGTACCGCGGCCGACGACCGAGGCAAGAATCGTGGTGGAGCACGACCGCGCGGGAGTGCCGCGGAAGGCGCGCGTCGTGTGGAACAGCGTCGCCAGCCGCAACCTGAGAAACGTCAGTGTCGATCTCGACGGAGTGCCGCTCACGGTCGCGAAAGACCTGAGCGTCGCGCTTCCTCCGCTTTCGAGCACGCCGCACATTCTGCGCGCGACGGTCGTGACGCCGGGCGGCGACTCCGGCGAAGCGACGACGCTGATCGGCGCGTCGCTCGCGGCGGAATCGGACTCGCAGCTGACGGCGGTCGCGGTCGAGGTGAGCGGTACGCCGAAACGCGACACGTCCGATCTGCTGCGCGCGGGCGGCAGGCCGGTGCGCGTGATGGCGGTCGACAAAGTCTCCGCGGAAGTGATCTTCGTCCGCCATCCCGCGGAAAAAGAAGCGCTGATGGCGCTCGACGTCGATGCGCGCGTGCATCGCCGCTCCGGCAGCAGCATGAACGTGGCGATGATGACCGGCGTTTCCGAGGATCGCGATACGTCCGACGTGCACCTCGGCGCGGACGACAACATTCGCTTTCTCTGGCCGACCGTGAGCATGGGAGCGGGCGAGACCAAGGCCGCGCTCTTTCCGTCGTCGCGCTCCGTGCACACCGGCGATCACGGACTGCGCTGGTGGCTCTCGCACATCTCCGCGCCCGATTCGTCGCAGCTTCGATACGCCGACGCGGTTGCCGTCGCGGGACTGCAGGCGCTCGGATCGCGCCGTGCACGCGCCGTCGTGCTGGTCCTCGACGCAAACTACCGCGACTCGAGCGCGCTCACTCCCGCGGCCGCGCGCGCGTATCTCGATCAGGTCGGCGTCCCGCTGTACGTCTGGTCGCTCGCGGATCCGGACAAGATGCCGGACGGGGCGAGCGCGTGGGGCGCGATCGAGGACGTGTCGACGATGGACAAACTGCGCGACGCGACGAAGAGATTATCCACGCAGCTGGCGAAGCAGCAGATCGTGTGGGCCGAAGGCGATTTTCTGCCGCAGGACGTGACGCTCGGTCCGTCGGCAGGCGAGGGGATCAAACTGCTTACGAAGTCGAAGTGAGCGATAAACTTGCGCGCATGTCGATTCTGAAAGTCGCGCGACTCGGACATCCGGTACTCCGTCAGAAGGCGTCCGACCTCGAGCTCAAAGACATCCAAGCAGGAAAGTTCGCGACGCTCATCGAGGACATGGTCGAGACGATGCACGCGTACGAAGGCGTCGGCCTCGCCGGGCCGCAGGTGCACCTGCCGCTGCGCATTTTCGTGTTCGAAGTGCAGGAGCGCGTGGCGAAGCGGCGCGGCGTGAAGCAACTGAGCGCGGGCGCGATCTTCAACGCGACGTACGAGCCGGTCGGCACCGACCGCATCACCGACTGGGAAGGCTGCCTCAGCGTCCCATTCCTCGGAGGCGAAACGCCGCGCTACCAGCGCGTCCGCCTGCGCGGCTACGACCACGACGGCGATCCGATGGACGTCGAGGTCGAAGACTTCACCGCGCGCATTTTTCAGCACGAGATCGACCACACGGATGGCCACGTGTATCTCGATCGGATGCCGGATTTGAAGACGCTCGGGTATACGATCGTGCTGTAGGGTTGAATCGCAGTAGGATAGGAAGACGATGGCTCGGGATTTAAAGGAACTCATCCGGGACGCTGTCGAGCTGCCTGAATCTGATCGGGCAACACTTGCCGGGATCATGATCGAAAGCCTCGACCCTGCTCCTACTGCTGCAGTCAAGGCGGCTTGGTCGAGAGAAATCGAACGGCGAATTCGTGAGATCGACGAGGGAACAGTCGAGTTGCTTGACTGGGAAGATGTCCGCGACGAGCTCTTCGCCGAAAAATGAGGGTGAAGTTTCACCCCGATGCACGCTTAGACCTGAGAGAAGGAAAGGCGTTCTATCGCCACCGAAGTCCGCTCGCGGCCGTCACGTTCGCACAAGAAATCGATCGGGCGATCTCCCGGATTACCGAGGCACCGACGCGGTATCAAAACGGCGAGCTTGGGACGCGGGAGTTCGCTCTCCCTTGGCGGTTTCCGTATACCGTCGTGTATCTGGTCAAAGATCGTCTCGTCGTCATCGTGGCGGTTGCTCATCACAGTAAGGAACCAGGCTATTGGCATCATCGCATCTGAGCTGCGAACTGTGGAGCGGCGGCCGCCGCTCCACTGGTCCTCAATGTCGTGCGCTGCGGCGGCGCTCGATCGAGACTTCGTATCCCGGCGAATAGCCGCCCGCATTGAATGCGCGCACGCGCACCGCCGCGGCCATCGGCACCGTCACGCTGTGCACGTTCGCGTCAACGAGGGTCGCCAGCGTGAGCTCGCCGCTCGTCGTTCGGGTTTCGACGGCGTAGCCTTCGACGTCGCCCGCGACCGCGTCCCACCTGACGACGATGTTCCCGCCTTGCGCTGCGACCGTCACGTTCGGCGCGCGCGGCGGCGCAGGCAACGGTCCCATGTCGCGCTCGAGATAGCTGACGGCCTGCTGCGTGTCACCGGCGATCGCGACTTCGTGCAGCGCGATCATCGATGACGCGATGCTCGGCGATGAGGCGGCTGCGAAGTCGGGCGCGGCGACGCTCGTGTACAGCGGCGGCAGCAGCGGCACGCCGTTGCGATCGAGATGACGAACGATGAGGTTTTTCGAGAACGGTCCGTAGCGCGAGGCGACGACGTACTCGCTGCCGTTCCACAGCATGTCGTTCGCGGCAAAGTACGGATGCGCGAAGAACGTACGTGGCGGATCGGCGTGCAAGCCGGTCGCGTCCGCGCGAAGAACGATCGAGGTCGTATCGCAGACGACGAGAAAGTCGGAGCCGTCGGATGCAATGGTGTGGCGAAGGTACTGGCGCGCCAGTTCGATCGGCTCGCCGCCTTTCAGAAGCGCGGCGAAGACGTACGGGTTTGCATCCGGCAAGATCTCCGGGATCGGAGAGCGCAGACCGTATTGCGTTTCGTTCCAGACGATCACGACGTCGCGTCCGTTGAACGCGAGCGACGGGCTGTGCACGCCGCGCGACCAGTTGTCGGGGAGGGGAGTCGCGAACGTGAGCTCGCGCGACGGACCGACGACCGCGGTCGGTCCGACTTCGGCCGTGAAGAGGCGAAGATGATTCGTCCACGCGACTACCCATCGATCGCCGACCCACACCGCCGCCGAGAAACCGGGGTGATCGCTTTCGCCGATGACGAACGGCTCGCGATCGAAGCGCTCGCCGTTGTTCTTCACGCGCAGACCGAGCAACTGCTTTCCGCGGCGCGCGAGGAGCAGAATCTCGCTGCCGTTCGGCGCGAGCCTCTGCATGTCGAGCGATGCGTTCTCGAGAATCGTCGAGGTCACCGGCGTGCCGAGGAGCGCCGCGCGAATCGACGTCGCATCGGCGGAGGACTCGGTCCAGACGGCGAGCGTGTCGAGGACGAGCGGATCGCTTTGACGCGCGGGGGCGAGCGACACGACGTCGATCTTCGCGTCGCCGTTCGATGCGATCGCGATCGTCCGGACGTGCGACGTCGTGCTGAATCCTTCCGGATTCAGACTGAGCACGAGCGTCGTGTCGCCGTTCGATGCGACCGCGGACGGGCCGAGCGACTCCTTCAGTGGGATGGGCTGAATTTGATTCGTGTTGAGATCGATGTAGGCGAGGTTCGGATATTCGGAGAGGATGATGCGCTCGCGTCCCGAGAGCGCGACGACGTCGAGCGGCACGACATTGCTCTTCGCGACGATGCGAATGAGCGACGGAGGACCGTCGCGCACGACGGCGCTCTTCAGCTCCGGCGTCTCGTTGAAGCGCCGCGTGATCCAGACCGCGAGCACGTCGCCGTTCGATTGCGCGACGGACTTCACCGATAACGGGTGATAGTCGTCCGCGCGTCCGGCGCCGTCATCCATTTTCCAGCGCGGCGACTCGCCGCTGACCGCGACGCGCTGCGCGAAGAGTCCGTTGAATCCCGCCGCGAATGTGATGAAGCCGTCGCCCGACGGCGCGGCGTGCGCGTGATACGAAGACGCGAGCGGTTCGCGGCGCAGCACCGCGCCGTCGCGATCGAAGATCACGGCTTGGCCTGCAGAAAGATTCGGAGTGACGGCGATGAAGTGCGTGCCGTTCCACGCGAAGAAGGATGAGTACGTGAACTTCAGCGACGTCGCGACGTCGCGCGTTGCGACTCCGTTCGCATCGACGCTGACGATGTGCAACGGCGTGGCGCTGCTCCACCACAGCAGCGTGTACGTGTCGCCGGTCGCGACGAGTTGCAGGTACGCCGGCGGATCGATCGCCGTGACGATCGTGAACCATGCTGGCGAGATGCGTTTTCCGTCGCGATCGCTGAACACGCCGACGATGTGTGCGCCGGCGCCGCGCGTGTCATAGACCCACGCGCTGAGAAATCGTCCCGACGCGAATGCCGTCGAGCCGGTGCGGATCGGATAAGGCGCGGCGACCAGCGGCCGCGGCGCGATGGGATGTCCTGCTGCGAAGAGTCGGAGCGCGAAGAGTACCGGGAGAATGAGACGCACGGGAGTTATTTTAACATTCGTGCGCCAAGGACTTCACCGACAATTTCGACCGCGCGATCGATCTCCGCCTCGGTCGTGTAGCGCGACAGGGAGAAACGTACGACGCCCATCGCCGCGCGCAGCGGAATGCCCATCGCCTTCACCGTGCTGCTCGGCTCGACGCTTCCCGAATGACATGCCGCGCCGGCGGACACGCACACGCCTTCGGCGTCGAGCGCGCGCACGACTTCATCCGCTTTCGCGTCGTGGAAGGCGATGCTCGCGGTGTTGCCGAGGCGGGGTTGCGTGACGCCGTTGATCGACGTGTCTTCGACGCGCGCGCGGATGCCGGACTCGAGGCGATCGCGCAGCGCGCGCACGCGGCCGTACACCGGCAGGGCTTCGCGCGCGAGCCGCGCGGCCGCGGCGAGTGCCACGATCGCCGGCACCGGCTCGGTTCCCGATCGCATGCCGAGCTCCTGTCCGCCGCCGTACCACAGCGGCTGCAGCGCAATGCCTTTGCGAATCGTCAGCGCGCCGATTCCTTTCGGCGCGTGAAATTTGTGGCCGCTGATGGTGATGAAGTCGGCGTCCAATTCTTTCTGCGAGATCGGGATCTTTCCCGCGGCCTGCACCGCGTCGACGTGCATGCGCGCGCCGCGCGCGCGCGCCATCCCCGCGATCTTCGCAATCGGATGAATGACGCCGGTCTCGTTCTGCGCGAGCATCACGGAGACGAGCAGCGTGCGATCGTCGATCGCTTTGTTCATGCGACCGAGATCGATCACGCCTTGTTGATCGACGGGGACGACGTCAAGCTCGATGACGTTCTCGCGCTCCAGCGCGCGCAGCAGCGTGAGCACGGACGGATGCTCGACCGCACTCGTGACGATCTTCCGCCGATCCGGATGCCGATCGAGCAGTCCGCGAATCACCATCGCGTTCCCCTCGGTGCCGCAGCTGGTGAAGATGACCTCACTGGCGCTGCATCCGAGGAGCTCGGCGACGTCGGCGCGCGCGGCTTCGACGCCGTCATGCGCGCGCCGTCCGAGAGAGTGAATCGCGTGCGGATTGCCGTAGTGCTCGCGATAGAAAGGAGTCATCGCCGCGAGCACTTCGTCGGCGACACGGGTCGTTGCGTTGTTGTCGAGGTAGATGATCTCGGACATGGGAGTGCGATTTTATCGTTTTGCGCTTCTCTGACGCGACGCCTGACGACACAATCACGTTGCGGGTCACGGACGTGGAGCAATTCCGAAAGTTTCACGGTGCAGGACGCGGAGGGATGACTTCGCATCCGTACTATTCACTGCGATACAGCGCTCCGAATCGAGAACCGGCAGCGTGTTGTATGAGAGAGAGCAGACAGGCGAGCAGCGCGCGTGGCGCTGTCTCGCCTGCTGTTTTTTGGCCGGCACGGCCGGCAGCGCTGGTTGCCCGAGGCTTCTTGAAGCCCTGCTCCCTTGTGGGCTACTGCAGCGCGGTACCTTACCCGGTGCACTGTGGAGCGGCGCCCGCGCTGGTCTGCCCCAGGTGTCGTGTGGGGCAGGTTTTCCAACCTGCCCTCCGGGGCGCAGGCTGGAAAGCCTGCGCTACACCAGTGGAGCGGCGGCCGGTCCGCCCTCGGGCGCCGAAATGGAATGGCGCAGATCATCGGTACGCTTGCTTTTCGGCGGCCGAGGGCGGCCGCCGCTCCACGAGTCTTACCGATACCGACGCGCCACCTGGCGATGTCTGCGGTGTTTTTTACGGTGCTTGGTGTGCCGGACCGCCTGCACGCCGTTGCCGAGGGCCGCGCCGACCACTGCGCCTTTCTTTCCGCCGACGAGCGCGCCGGCGATGGCGCCGACCACCGTTCCCTTCGTGCGGCTGTCGCTCTTACTCCAGTCGTTTCCCATCGCGGCTCCGGCCGGCAGCAGCAACGCGCCGCTCAGCACGAGCGCCTGAGCTTTCTTGGCAAGAAGAGACGTCATTCTCTGACCTCCTGCCGCTGATCATTGCGAGCCGTGTGCCCGTCTTAAGCCTCTGAGCGGACTCTAGATATCCATCAGAAACTGATCGGGCGGCGCGGTCGTGTCGTACTCGGCCTGAAGATCGGTCTTGTGCTTCCACTCGATCTCGGCGAGCTCCATGAACAGACGGCCGAGGTCGGTCGTGTCGGGGACGCGCTCACACATGAACCGGTAGTAACTCTCGGACTCGCGCTCGTGATCGAGCACGAGCTTGAGCGCGCGCGCCATGTCGAGCTGGACGAGCTCCGGCGGGATGTCGACCACGACCGGCTCCGGATTCGGCGGCGCCTGCCCGATCATCTCGCGATACTTGCGCTCCAGCTTCGCGCGATGCACGAGCTCGAGATCGGCGAGCTGCAGCAGCCGCTTCTTCACGTCCGCCGACCCCGCGCGCTCGGACAGCTTCTGCAAATACGCGCGCGTCTCGACCTCGGACTGAATCGCGTGGCGAAGGACTTCTTCGACCGTGGTCTGGAGCGGTTTCATGGAGAAGATGCGAAGCCGCCGACATCATAGTTCACAGCGCCGTCATCGGTGAACTGTTACACTGTGTCACGGATGGCCGCACGCCGGAAGAAGCACCTCCCCGAGCTCTCTCCGCTGGAAGCGAAAGTGATGGAGATCCTCTGGAGCGCCGGCGAGGCCACCGCGGACGAGGTGCGGCAGGGGCTGCCCGCCGATCTGACCGACTCCTCGGTGCGCACGCTGCTGCGGCGGCTCGAGCAGAAGTCGTATGTCACGCACGAGCGGGAGCGCAAGCGTTTCATTTTCCGCGCGGCGGTGGAGCGGCCGACGGCCGCGGCGGCGGTGGCGCGGCGGATCGTGAAGTCCATCTGCGGCGGTGCGGTGGAGTCGCTGCTCATCGGAATGGTGGAGTCGCGCATGCTGTCGCGGAAGGAGCTCGACGCCGCACGGAAGCGTCTCGCGCAGTTGGAAAGCGAGGCGCGCGATGACTGACCTCCGCCTCGCGGCCGAGATCGCGCTGCGGACGCTGGCCATCGTCGCCGCCGCGGAAGTCGCGCAGCGAACGCTTCTCCGCGACGCGCGGCACGTGCGCCGCCTCTGGCTCGCGGCGTTGTTCGCGATCGCCGCGGTCGCGCTGGCGGCGGTGGTCGACTGGAAGCCGTCATTGCCGCGCATCGTCACGACTGCGCCGGTGCGGCAGCTCGCCGCGAACGACGTGCGCATCGCCGATGCACAACCGTGGGAGCATCCTCGATATCGACACGACTCGCGGCGAGTGGAAGTCGTCGTCGGTTACTGGCTCGGCGCAGCCGGCGTCGCGTTGCTCGTGATCATCAGCCTGTTGTCGTTCCGAGGGCTGCGCCGCGCGTCGGTGCCGGCGTTGCCGAGGATCGTCGGCGTTGCGCGCGAGCTCGGCGCGCGTTGCATGATTGCGTTCGCGGCCGTCGATGCGCCGTGCACGGTCGGCGTGATGCGGTCGATCATCCTTCTGCCGCGCGCGAGCGAGCATTGGGCAGACGCGAAGCTGCGCGCGGCGATCGCGCACGAGCTCGCGCACGTGCGGCAGCGCGATTCGCTTTGGATGACGTTCGGGTGGGCGATCTGCGCGGCGATGTGGTTCGCGCCCGGGGCTTGGATCGCCCGCCGCCGTCTGCGCGCCGCGTGCGAGCTGGCGAGTGACGCCGCCGCGGCGTCGGCCGGCGGAGACGCGCGCGTGTATGCGCAGACGCTGATCGAGATCGCGGAGGCGGCGGCGCGGCGGGTTCCGCTCGCGGCGAACATGGCGGGCTCGGTGTCGCTCACCGCTCGCGTCGAATGGCTGGTCAAGCCGCGGCGTCCGGCGTTTCGCGTGGCCGCCCTGCTGATCGTTCCGCTCACGCTCGCGGCGTTCGACTGGCAGGTGAGGCTCACGTCATTCGCGGCGGCAAAGCCGCTCCTCGCGGACACGCGCTCGCCCGATCCCGGCGTTCGCGCGCGTGCGCTGTTCCGACTCGCGCGCTGGCAGGGACGCGGCGACGAAGTGCTGCCGATACTGATCGATGCTCTCGGCGATGACGCGTCGACCGCCGCGGTTCCGCGATGGGACTACAACCGCGACGGATGGGCGCCCGCGCGCTCGACGCTCGTGCATCCATCGCCGGGCGAGGTCGCGGCGATCGGACTGGCGTCGCTGAGTAGCATCGCCGCGGAGCCGCTCGCCGAACGTCTGCGCGACCGCAATCCGGTTGTGCGCCGCAACGCCGCGTGGGCGCTGGGTGAATTGCGCCACCCGCGCGGAATCGGCCGTCATGAAGAAGCGGCGCTCATCGCCGCCCTGCGCGACTCCGACGCGGTCGTGCGTGCGGCCGCGGCGTGTTCCCTCGGCGACATCAACGTATCGTCTGCGAGTATCCCGCTCGAAAACATGCTCGCGCGCGAGGCCGATCCGGCCGTTCGCCGCGAGGCCTCGGTGGCGCTGGCGGCGATTCGCCAGAGCGTCAGCAGCGAGTACTTCCGGCATAAGGAGTAATGAACGAATGAGTCAGCAACACGCATCGCCTCATCTGAAACTGTTACACGGTGTCACAGTAGCGCTGGTCCTTCTGATCGGTTGCGGCACTTCGATTCCGCCGCCGCCCGAGAGTCCCGGTGTGACCGATGCGCGGTTCGCGAAAGCGATTCGGGCGTCGACCGAGATCCTGCTCCGCCGCGCACAGAAGCTGCCGGGAATCGCAGTCGCCGTTGCGGTGGACGGCAAGACCGTCTGGACCTCCGGCTTCGGCTGGGCGGACATCGCCGCGCGCACGCCGATGCGCGCGGATGACGCCGCGCGGATCTATAGCGTGAACAAACCGCTCACCGCGGCGCTGGCGATGCGTCTGCAGGAGCGCGGCGTCATCGATCTCGACAAGCCGGCTCGCCCGAACGGGATCACGCTGGCGGAGCTCCTCAACCACACCTCGGGCATCCGTCACTACAAGTCGAACGAGTGGCTGAGCGTGAGCAGTCATCCGTGCACGTCAACGCGCGAGGCGCTCGCTCCGTTCATCAACGATCCGTTGTTGTTTACTCCGGGCACGCGCACGGAGTACTCGAGCTTCGGCTACGTGCTTGCCAGCAACGTGCTGGAGACGGCGGCGCATCGTCCATTCGAGGGGTTGCTGCGCGACGAGATCGGAGTGCAACAGCACGCGAACGCACGAACGGTGTTCTACGAGCCCGCGCGTTTCGGCCGCGTGCGGGTGGCGCGCCCGGTGGACAACTCCTGCAAGTTCGGCGCGGGCTCGCTGGTCACGACCGCGCCCGAGCTCGCCGCGTTCGGCTCGGCGCTCCTCGGCGGCCGCATCGTGAATGCGGAGTCGCTGCGAAAGATGACGGAGTCGAAGAGCGACTTCGCGATGGGCTTCGGCGTCGCGCAGGACGACGTGCTCGGTCCGATCGCGGCGCAAAGCGGCGCGGCGATCGGCGGGACGGCCTACCTGCTGCTCGCGCCGCGCCAGCGCATCGTGGTGGCCATCATCGCGAACATGGAAGGCGATCGGTTCCGCGACGAGGCGCGTGCGATCGCGCGCGCGTTCTACGCGCCGCGGTAGACGTCGGGATTCGGCGGCGCGTCATCCGCGTACGGAGCGCTGCGCAGCTCCTGGCCGCGGCCGGTGCCGCCGGCGGTGCCGTTTTTGTCCATCGCGCCGTAGTACGGGCGCCAGCCCATCGGCTCGACGGGGAAATTCGGCGGGACGACGAGGTCGCGGAGGCCGACCACGGCGCGGGCGCGGGTGTCGATGGCCATCTCGTAATCGCGGGTCATGTAGATCGCGTCCTCGGGGCAGGCATCAACGCAGTAGCCGCAGAAGACGCAGCGCAGGAGATCGATGTCGTAGCGCACGGGAAACTTCTCGCGCGTGCGCTGGTCTTCGCCGGCTTCGATGGTGATGCATTCGGCGGGGCACGCGGTCGAGCACATGTAGCAGGCGACGCAGCGGGTGGTGCCGTCTTCGCGCGAGGTGAGGATGTGCCGTCCGCGGAAGCGCTCGGAGTAGACGCGCTTGACCTCGGGATACGAGATGATCGGCAGCTTCTTCATGTTGAAGAGATTCTTCACGAGGTGCCGGATCGTGACGAGCATGCCGCCGATGACCTGCGGCAGATACGTGCGCTGCGAAAGCGTCATCTTGTCGGGGACGACTTTCACGACTCCGGGTGCGACGCGCGTGATCGGCATTAGTGGTCCAGTTCTCCGGCGATGATGTTGAGCGAGCCGAGGGCGGCGATGGCGTCGGGGATGGTCTGTCCGGTGATCATTTTCGTGAAGGCCTGGTAGATCGCGAAGCAGGGCGGGCGCACGCGCACGCGGTACGGGTTCTTCGTGCCGTCGGAGACGATGTAGAAGCCCAGCTCTCCGTTGCCGCCTTCGACCTGGAAGTACGTCTCGCCGACCGGCGGCTGGATGCCGTGCATGATCAGCTTGAAGTGATAGATCAGCGACTCCATCTCGTTGTAGACCTTCGATTTCGGCGGCAGCGCGACATACGGATTGTCGACGATGACCGGACCGGTGGGTAATCCGCGATCGATGGCCTGCTGGATGATGCGCAGCGACTGCCGCATCTCTTCCATGCGGACGAGGTAGCGCGCATACGTGTCGCCGCCGTCGGCGATCGGCACGTCGAAGTCGTAGGTCTCGTATCCGAGGTACGGGTTTGCTTTGCGGACGTCGTAGGGAATGCCGCAGGCGCGCAGGCACGGACCGGTGAATCCGAAGTCGAGCGCGTCTTCGGCGCTGATCGGGCCGATGCCTTCAACGCGATCGCGGAAGATGCGATTGGTGCGCACGAGCTTGTCGACGTCGTCGAGAAAGCGCGGGATCGAGTCGACGAGCTTCTGCGTCATCTGGAGAAAGTTCGGCGGCACGTCGACGGCGAGTCCGCCGATGCGGAGATAACTCGGAAGCAGCCGCGCGCCGCAGCACGCTTCGATGAGGCCGTACATCTCTTCGCGCGGCTGGAAGAGGTACCAGAAGTTCGTCAGCGCGCCCATGTCGACGAGGTTTGTGCCGATGCAGATGAGGTGGTCGCCGATGCGCATCAGCTCCGAGAGAATCAGGCGCACGTAATCGGCGCGCGCGGGCGACTGGATGCCGAGCATTTTCTCGACGGTCATGCAGTAGCCGACGTTGTTGATGATCGCCGAGCAGTAGTTGAGGCGGTCGGTGAACGGGATCACCTGCTGATAGGTGTGCGTCTCCGACATCTTCTCGAAGCAGCGGTGGAGATAGCCGATCTCGGTGTCGGCGCCGACGATCGTTTCGCCGTCGAGCGTGACGACGATGCGCAGCGTGCCGTGCGTCGCCGGATGGGAAGGTCCGAGGTTGAGCGTGACGCGCTCGAAATCCGATTCGGCTTCTTCCTGCGCGAAGCGCGGATCGATCTGCGGGATGATCTTCGCCACGCCTTCTTCGGTCAGCAGCCAGCGTTGCGCGGGATCGTAGTCTTTGCGCAGCGGGTGGCCCTGGAAGTTCTCGTGGGTGAGGATGCGGCGGAGGTTCGGATGTCCGTCGAACTTCACGCCGAACATGTCGAACACCTCGCGCTCGAACCAATTGAGGCCTTGGTAGACGGGCAGGCTCGACGGCACGCTCTCGCCTTCGCCGACGCGCACTTTCAAACGAACGCGCTCGTTGTTCTCGATCGAGTAGAGCTGATAGACGATGTCGAAGCGTTGCTCGCGCCGCGGATAGTCGACCCCGAAGCAGTCGAGCGGCAGCGTGAATTTCAGATCGTGTTTGAGCGCACGCAGCACGTCGACGATGCGCTCTTTGTCGACGACGAACGTGGGGAGATCCTGTCCCGTTTCCTGCGTGACGCCGCTGATGCGACTCGCGATCTCGGCCCCGCGGGCGTTCATCTTCTCCGCGTCGGCGGGAACGTACGGCTCGCGATTCGTCGGCGCGGGACCGGTGTAGGGGATGTCGCTATATTTCGTGAGGGTGCTCATGACAGATTTGGATGGCGGATGGCAGATGGCAGATGGCAGAACGAAGACGCCATCTGCCATCCGCCATCTGCCATCTGGTTATCCTCTGCGGATCTCTCCGCGCTCGATCTTCTCTTTCAACTTGAGAATGCCGTACATCAAACCGTCGGGCGTCGGCGGACATCCCGGCACCCAGATGTCGACCGGGATGATCTCGTCGATGCCTTGCACGACGTGATAGGCGCGATAGAAGCCGCCGGAGGTCGCGCACGCGCCCATCGCGATCACGTACTTCGGCTCCGGCATCTGCTCGTAGATTTTCTTGAGCACGGGCGCGATCTTGTCGACGATCGTGCCGGCGACGATCATCAAGTCGGCCTGCCGCGGAGAGAAGCGCACGACTTCCGCGCCGAAGCGCGCGATGTCGTAATGCGACGAGACCATCGACATGAACTCGATCGCGCAGCAGGCGGTGCCGAACGGCAGCGGCCAGAGCGAGTTGCCGCGCGCCCAGTTCACGACCTGATCGAGCTTCGTCGTCAGGTACGTCGCACCGCCGATCCCTTCGACCTCGCGCTCCGACTCGCCGGGCAGGGTGATGAGACCCTTCTCCGCCCCCTCACCGGGAGCGGTGGCGGACTTGCGGGGGATGATCGAGTTGGGATTGTCAACGTTTTGAACAGGCATCACTTACTCGGTAGGCGCGGCGATTCTATGCGACTAGAGAAAACTTTCACAAGCGCGAGGAGAGCGGGCGTCCCGCCCGCCCCCGGGAGGCGGGCAAGATGCCCGCGCTCCTCGGGGATGCGAGATGCGAGCCGCCCGCCCGCCGCTGGATCGATAGCCTCCCGGCCTCCTGGCCTCCTAGCCTCTTAGGGGGCCGGGAGGCTTTGGAGGCCGGGAGGCTAACCGTTACGGCGTATTCTTGATGTGAGACCTCCGCGACATCGCGAGATCACCGACGTATCCACCGGTCCAGAAGGCGTTGCGAAGCGAGCCGTCATCCAGGAAGAAGTCCCACGGTCCGCCGTTCATGTACGTCATGTCAATCGAGCCGTCACCGTCGTAGTCCAGCGGTGCCGGCTGAATCGGATCGCCGTCCACGCTTCCGCCGGGAGTGGCAACGGTTCGAACGTACTGTGCCGGGCTGATGTTGTAGAACAGCCACCCCGGGTACCCTCTGTTGAACACGACGGCGTCTTCGGTGCCGTTGCCGTCGTAGTCTCCAGGCACAGGTACGGCGTCCGGAAACCCGATCCAGATCCCCGAAACGTAGGTTCCGTCCTCGTTGTAGAAGTGCCAGTTCAACCCCGGCCTGAAGACCGTGAACTCCGCGCGGCCGTCGCCGTCGAAGTCCATGGGAACCGGGATCCCGTCGCCAAAGGAGTCTGTCGTTACGGACCAGACCACCGCGCCGGTATTGAAGTCGTATTTCGTCCAGGTTCCGTTGCGATAGACGACGAAGTCTTCTTTGCCGTCGCCGTCGTAGTCGGCGGGAGCGGGGATGCTGCCGGCATCGGGAATCCAGATTCCTCGCAAGTACGTGCCGTCGGCGTTGTAGATGTGCCAGCCCTGCCCGACGCGGAAGACGGTGTAGTCCGTCCGTCCGTCTCCGTTCCAATCCATCGGCTCCGGAATTCCGTTCGGGATGACTCCGGTGTTGACGCGCGAGACCTCGGCGCCGGTCGACGGGTTGTAGGTGATCCAGATTCCGTTGCGGAACAACACGACGTCGGAGATGCCGTCGCCGTTGAAATCGACGGGCGTCTTCTGGCGCATGCCGGTCACCGGCGCATTCACGGTCACGGTTGCGGTGCTGCTGTTGACCGTGCCGCAGGCGTTGCTGATGCGGACCCAATAGCTTGTCGTGGTTGACGGCGTAACGGTAATGGACGGGCCGGTGCCGTTCGGAACCTGAGAGCTCGTGTTGCCGCTCGTGCCGGTGTACCACTGATACGAGAGCGGCGCAGTGCCGCTCGCGCCGACGCTGAGCGTCGTCGATTGTCCGCTGGTGATCGTTTGGGATGTCGGCTGCGCCGGAATCGAGGGAACAGTGCAACTAGTCCACGTATCAATCGTCAGCGTAAATGTCTCCCACGGACCGATCGCCGTGCGGTCGCAGTTGATGGCGCCGCCGCCGCCGCCCTCGGCCACCACGTAGTAGCCGTAGCCGGACTTCAGCGCGACCGTGGTGCCGCTCGTAATCGCGCCGCCAGTGCCGTTCGTCTTGAGAATCTGGAACGTCTCCCACCCGCCCGGCTCGGTGCGGTTCGCGTTCACGACGCCGGGCCCGCCATTCTCGGCGACGACCCATTGCCCGTTATTCACCTGGATCTGCACCAGGTCGCCGTGATTGAGCGTTCCACCATTGAGATCGATCAGGCCGAACCGCTCCGAGGTACCGACCGACGTCGCGGCCGCGTCCACCGACGTTCCGCCGCCGCCCACCGCGCGGAGATAATGCACATTGCTTACCGTCCGCAGGGACACGCGATTCACTTCCCCCGAGAGGAGACCGGCGCGTCCGGATGGGTACACCCAGTCCTGACCGATCGTCTTATAGACCGCCTTGCGTCCCGGTCCGAAAAAGCCAGTACCGCTGAACTGGCCGCCCTCGTCCCACTGGCTGAAGTTGTAATCTGCTGAAGCATTCGTATTCGGCACATACCTCTGATAGAAATCGTAGATGGGGAACATTTTCGGCTGGTAGCCACCGCCGAGGTAGTAATTATCATTGCACGCGAAGTCATGGCTGATCGTCACGTAGCCCGAATTGCTACCGCTGGAAAACTTGACGCAGTCGATCCCGAACACCGCCGTATTGGCGGATCCGTTGTAAACCGTGTGCGCGCGGCCGTTCGTGCGCAGCGCTTCGGCGACCTTGGCCTCGTCGGGTTCGAGCGTGATCGGCGCGCCGGCGACGTCCATGCCTACCGCCGCGCTGCTGATGCTCGTCATCAGCCCCAACCCATACGGTATCGCGTCCCCGCCGTGAAGACCGACCGGAATCGCGTCGCCGTTGGGGGGGAGATCCGACACCGCCCCCGTACACGGCCCGCGGAGGTTGGTACCCCCGCCGGGGTTGGTACCGACGTCGTACGTGCCGTCCGGCCGGTTCGCGGTGATGCATACGGCCTTGTCGCCGGAGAGCGCTGCGGCGATATTCTGCCGTGCGAAGGTGACTTCCAGCCAGCCGCTGTTGTACGGGCTTCGTTTGCGATATGCGCCTATCCACGCCCAAGCATGCGCTGCGACTGCGAAATCGTCCATGCAGCCGTTATTGGTCTTCCACTGGTCGGCGTCGAATCCGCAGTGAGCGTCGATATTGCCGGGATAGTTGATCGACATGATCTTGTTGTGGAGTGCGACCGTCAACTTTCCTCGCGCGCCGAGCTCGAGGCCGGTCGCGTGGATCAGGCCCACGCCCGCGCCTTCGAGCCAGCCGCCGTAGGCCGACACCATCGTATCCACTTGGTCGTCGTGCTGCGGCCAACGCGAGACGCCGTTCGCGTCCGCATTGACCAGGGTCTCGCTGATTTTCTTATAGAGCGCGACCGCCGCCGCGGCCGAGCAGTCCTCGGTGCGAGCCTCCTCGAAGATCACGCCATAGTCGGCGAGATTGCGATTGACATCGCTGTTCCAATCGTTCGGATGATTCACGGGATCGGTTTCAGCCAGGCGCCAGAAATGACTGACGTCATCATTTCCGCCGCGGACGGCGGTCCGGCATTGCGCGAGCGCGTTCGATAGCGGAATGGCGAACAACACCACCGCGATGAATGACAAACGGAGTTTGAAACGCATAGAACCCTCCTGCTACGTATCAAGTTCAGGCCTAAGGCGGCCTAACATGTTGGCTTAACATTGGAAATTCATGGCGTTCCGCATGTTCGGCGTATCATGCAAATATCAGAAGAAACAACGATTGGCGCTCATCGTATGAAAGCCGTGCAGGCCGGTAGCGAATGGTCTGATGTTGCTATTTTGTGGGGAACTTATGGATGTCGGTAGGGATGTGGTACCCTCGCCGGCCCAAATTCCTTAACGAGGGTGTCATGAGTAAGACTCAGGCTGTATTCCAGTTCGGTGAGTTCACGTACGACAGTGAGTCGCGGCTCCTGGTTCGCGGCGGAACCGGACGGCATCTTTCTCCCAAAGCGCAGCAGTTGCTCCAGTTGTTGCTCGCGGCCCGGCCGCGCGCGCTCTCGCGGCAGGATCTCTACGACGCACTGTGGCCGTCGACATTTGTCAGCGAGACGAACCTCGCCGGCATCGTGAATGAGGTTCGATGCGCGCTTGGCGATAACGCTCGCGCATCGCAATACATCCGCACCGTTCACGGCTTCGGTTACGCGTTCAGCACGGAAGTTGCGTCGGAGCCTCCGGCTACCGTCCATGCGATGCTGATGTGCGGAGGGACGAGCTATCCGCTGTACAAGGGAGAGAATTCGATCGGCCGGGCGCCCGACTCACGCGTCGTGCTGACCGACGGCACGATCTCCCGGCGCCACGCGGCCATTACGATTCACGACGGTGACGACGTGTGCTTCCTCAGGGATTTGGACAGCAAGAATGGAACGTATGTCGACGGACAAAAGATCGGCAGTACGCCGGTGTTAGTGAGGGACCGGGTCCAGATCACATTCGGCGCGGCGGTGGCCTCGATCAAAATACGCAGGATCTCGATTACCAAGTCGCTCATGCTGAACATGCCGCAGTTGAAGCGCCAGGTTGCCGAGCAAATGGCCGAGGCGTAATTCACATCACTGGGGCCACGTTCACGGGCGAGTGCGCCCGCCCGTGAACGATGGAAGTTGCGGATTTTCGAATCACGGAGGAGTCGGATCGGGATGATCCCGGCGCGACAGCGCGAGGTCGCCGGGGATGCCTCCAGTGAAGATGCCGCCGCGATAGCCTCCGTTGTCGAAGTATGTATGCCACGGTGTCGCGCCGTACACCGCGAGGTCGACCGAGCCGTCGCCGTCGTAGTCGAGCGGCGTGGGCTGCACGGGATCTCCGTTGTAGCTGTTCGCGGCCGCCCAGACGGTCTTGACGAGCGCGAACGAATTCGGGTCATAGAAGATCCACGATCCGTTGCGGTAGATCACCGCCTCCTCGGTGCCGTTGCCGTCGTAGTCGCCCGGAACCGGAATGTCGCCGGCGATGCCGAGCCAGATGCCGCCGCGATACGTGCCGTTGTCGTTGTAGAAGTGCCAGGCCGTTCCCTGCGTGTAGACCGTGAAGTCGGCAGTGCCGTCGCCGTCGTAATCCATCGGCACCGGAATGCCGTTGCCGGAGTTGCCGGTGAAGACGGACCAGACGATCGCGCCGGTGTTCATGTCGTACTTGAACCAGGTCTGGTTGCGATAGACGACGAAGTCTTCCTTTCCGTCGCCGTCGTAATCGGCCGGAGCGGGGATGCTGCCGGCGTCGGGAATCCAGATTCCTCGCAAGTACGTGCCGTCGGCATTGTAGATGTGCCAGCCCTGTCCGACGCGGAAAACGGTGTAGTCCGTACGTCCGTCTCCGTTCCAATCCATCGGCTCCGGAATTCCGCCAGGCATGGCTCCGGTGTTGACGCGCGAGACCTCGGCGCCGGTCGACGGGTTGTAGGTGATCCAGATTCCGTTGCGGAACAACACGAACTCGGAGACGCGATCGCCGTTGAAATCGACGGGCGTCTTCTGACGCACTCCGGTCGGCGGCGCATTCACCGTTACGGTCGCGGTGTTGCTGTCGACCGAGCCGCAGGCGTTGCTGATGCGAACCCAATAGCTCGTCGTCGCCGACGGCGTAACGGTGATGGACGAACCGGTGCCGTTCGGAACGGGCGAGCTCGTGTTGCCGGTCGTGCCGGTGTACCACTGATACGACAGCGGCGTCGTGCCGCTCGCGCCCACGGTGAGCGTCGTCGATTGTCCGCGCGTGATCGCGCGCGACGTCGGCTGGCCGGTGATCGACGGCGGCGTGCACGTGCCGCCTCCCGCGCCCGGATACACCGCCTGTGCCGCGTTGATGTCCCACGCTTGCAGCGTGTAGCCGAGGGAGGCGACCGCCGAGTAATACATGATCGCGTTGCTCGAGCATTCTTCGATACTCGCGTTGCACGGTTCATCCGCGCCGGTGGAGCGGATGAAGTGCGCGTTGGAGTGGCGCCAGCCGATGCCGTGTCCGAGCTCGTGCGTCATCGCGGTCGGAAACGCGGCGTTCGTGCCGGGGAAGCCGTCCTGGAAGACGACGTCGGCGTCGCGGATGCTCCACCACTGCGTGCTCGCGAAGGTGTGCGGATTGAAGTAGGAGATGAAGGTGGTGGCAACCGTGCCGGAGCCCGACCACGAGCCTGCGACGCGTCCCTGGGGATCGTTGAATTCGACGACGTTGATGCCGTCCTGATTCAACGACGGCGTGCCGGCGCGGTTGCCGCCGTAAATCAGGTTGATGTTCGATCCCGCTTCGTTGTTCCACGACGCGAGTCCGTTCTGAATCACGCTCGCGCCTCCGTCGGCGAGTCCGGAGATGTTCGTCTCGCTGCGTTTGTAAAACGTGACGCCGGCGCTGATGTTCGACCAGCGCGTGCCGATCCATGCGCCGTTCAACTGGACGTTGTCGGTGTAGGTGTACGGCGGAAACGCAGGTGCATTCGGCTGCGCGCCGATCGCGTTTTCCTGTACCGAGTTCTGAAGCATCACCGAGCCGGGCGAGACGAAGTAGTCGGCGGCGGGACGGCGTCCGGCGATGCGCTCTTCGATGAAGTGGAGGAACCCCGCTTCACGGCGCACGTGCTCGACGTGCTCCGCGCCGTTACGATCCCAGCCGACGATGTTCTCCGCGTCGCGCACGAGCACCTTCGCACCGGCGGTCGACGTTTCGAATTTGAATTTGCCTAACGTGAGGTCGGTCGTCATCCAGCGCGCGTGGTCGCGCGTGAGGAAGAGGAGGACGCGCTCGCCCGGATCGAAGCGCGGCGCGCCGGGAACGTAGACGCCGTATCCGTCGAGCTCGGCGCCCGGTGACACGACGCGCACGAGTCCGTCGGCGCGGTCGCCGCCTTTGAGCGCGCGCTCGACTCGGATTTCGTAAATCGTTTCAAACCGGGCCGCGTCGACCCATTTGCCTTCGACGCGGCCGACGACGATCGCGTCCGCTTTTCCGATCATCTCGTCATCGTCCGGAACGATGAAAGATGTTGCCAGCGCCGCGGGAGCGAGAGCCGCGAGCGCCAGGAGAAACAGGAGGGATTTTCTGAACATGAGAAAGAGTCTCCGGCGGCCCGTCATGAAAAAGTCGGGCCTAGTTATTCGGAGCAAGATGGCATGGGTGTTTCAAAGCGCGTGTGGCGGAGATCACATCGATGAAACCCCTGAACGGACTGATCTTTGCCGCGCTCCTCGCGGTGGCGCTTCCGCTTGCCGCACAAACCGCCGAGTCCCAGCCGCGCTTCAAATGGATCGCCACGCCGTGCGACACGTGGGGCTGTGCGATCGCCGCGATGGCACAGTCGAACGGCGATCCGAACATCATCATCCTGCCGACGAAAAGCGCCCTGCATCCGTGGGTCGTGCTGAAGCGGATGGAGATCGGCGTGGTCGACATCCCTGACGACGGACCGTTCCTTGCCGAATGTTTCGGAACGATGGGAGAAGCATCCGCGCGCTTCTCGTCGATCGACAGCGAGAAGATGCCGATCCTCATCACCGCGACCGACGGTGGAATGATTGTGATCTGCCTGCACGACACGCAGCCGCAGGCGAAGAAGCGCGCGGTGCGGTCGCCGTAGGACTAGGACGTATAGGACTGATAGGACAAATAGGACGGATAGGACTCATAGGACGTCCTACACGTCCTATGAGTCCTACGATGTCCTAAAGGTCCTACTGGCCCGGCACGAACGCCGGGTCGCCGGTCAACTCGTCGATCAACGATCCGTACGCGGTCACGCGTCCGTCTCCGCCCACCACTCGCACGGAGATGCGGCCGTTGTAGACGTTGCCGAGGTTGAGATCGCGGATGACGTTGAACTGCTTCGACTCGTTGGCGCCGAGCGGCACTTGAATGACCGGCGTGATCTTCGAGTCGGGGAGCACCACCTGGATCTCGACGGTTGCGGGTTTGCCGGAGAGCTCGGTGACGCCGACGTTGAAGCGGAAGCGCGGCGAGTCTTCGACCTGCAGGATCTGCAGTGCGCGTCCGCCGTTCGACGCGCCCTGCTCCGGCGTCACGGCGTTGATGAATTGTCCGAACTGGCCTTTCGATGACTGATTGAACGTGCGGCCGGTGATGATGAAGCTGGCCGGCTGCGGCGTGGTGATCCGGATGGCGCCGCCGAGGTTCTCGCCGTTGAAGAGCGTCTTCACGACGTTGTCGAGCGACAGCACTTCTCCGACTTTGGCGAGGACGTCCGTCGCTCTTGGCGCACTGCCGTCCAGCGGAAAGAGCGTCAGCGTCGCGTTCTGCGGAACCGTTCCGTAGTTGAAGATCCGCATGTCGGTGCGCCAATCGGCGAAGCCGGTGTTGATGTTCGCCGCGCCGGGCAGCACGTACTTCGCGGAGCCGGCCTGCGTGAGCGGCACGCCGCCGACGAGCGACGGATCGCCGGTGCCGTTGTCGATCACCGACGCGTAGGCCGTTACCTTGCCGTCGCCGCCGCTGACTCTCACTTCGACGCGGCCGTCGGTGAGCGTGATGTTGTTCTGCGCGAGGAGGCCGTTCAACTGCAGCTGCTGGCCGGCGTTGAGCGTCTGCGGGAGATCGAGCAGTTTCGTTCCCGCCGCGTTGAAGATGCTGACGATCGCGTTCGCGGTCTTGCCCTGCCCTTCGACGATGCCGACGTTCGTGCGGACGGCGTTCGACTGCGCGATCTGCTGGAGACTGAGAATCGTCGCCAGTCCGCCCTGCGCGGCTTTGCCGATGAAGGCGGGGAAGGGCACGGCGGGCACGAACTGTCCGAGCGTGCCGTTCGCCGTGACGTTGTAAGTGCGGCTCGCGGCGACGGTGACGAGCGAAGCATTGGCCGCGTCTTCGATCGGCACGATCTCCAGCGCGCCGCTCTCGCCGTCGTTGAGCGATCCGAAGCCGTACCAGTTGCGCACGATGTCGTCGAGCGCCATCGTCGCGCCGGCGTCGACGGTGACGTCGGTCGTCTTCACTCCGTTCGCGGTTCCGGCGGCGGGCGTGAAGGTGAGGCGGTACTTGTTGGCCTTGAAGCCGGCGTTGGTGAGACGGACGTCGGACTGCCACGCCGAGTCGATGCCGCTGAGATGTCCGACCGCGGGGACGATCAGCGAGAACTGCGACGGTCCGCTCTTCGACGGCACTGGCGTCACGGGTGTCACTAAGTTGACATTGATCGGGATGCTGGTCTTGGTCGTCGCATTTGTGGCGAGGCCGCCGCTCGTGCCGCTGTTGATGTCCACGATGATCGTGGCGGTGAACGTGCCGTTCGGCAGCTCGCCAGGATTGATGATGACGTCGAGCAGCACGCCGTCCGGCGGCAGCACGCCGGCGGGCGGCGTGACGAACAGCCACTCGCGATCGGCGTGCGCGGTGTAGAAGAGATTCTGTCCCGGCTGGCCGGGGATGAAGAGCTTGTGCGTGATGAGATCGTGCGAGCCGACCGGGATGTTGAACGTCGGGTTCTTGTCCGTCGGCAACGGCGGCGGGACGATGACGACGCGGATCGGGATCGAGTACGGTCCCGCCGTGTTGTTGCACGCGCCGATCGCCCGCACGCGGTAGTACCAGGCCTTCGGCTGCGTGACGTCGTGGCTGAACGCCGCTGTCGTTCCCTGGTTCACGACGGCCAGGTCCGCGTCGGAGAAGTTGACGTCCGTTGCTTCTTCCACTTCGTAGCGAGTCGCGCCCGGCACGGCGTCCCACTCGACGCTGTAGGTCTTCTGCGATGTCGCTTCGCCGACGACGCGCGCGAGCGGCGGCTGCAGCGTGTTGCAGTCGTCGGTCTTGAACGTCACGCACGAGCTGCTCTGCGCCGGGCACGACTCGAACGTCGCGACGACGCGCCACTCGTAGTCGGTGTTCGGTTGGAGGCCGATGTAGTTGAACGAATTCGTCGTCACCTTGCCGACGGACGTCGTGCAGCCGGTGCCTTTCGGTCCGAGGAACACTTCGTAGACCTGCGCGGTGTGGCCGCTCCAGGTGAGCGTGCCCGAAGTTCCGGCCGCGCCGTTCGGCTGCAGATTCGTCGGCGTGATGTTCGGGCAGGCGATCGCCGTCGATGCCGACGCGTTGTTGTTGGTGTTGTTCGTGTCGGTGACGCTGAGCGTCACGGTGTTCGTGATCGTTCCCGCGCTGGCGGCGACGCGATAGGTCGCGACGATCGTGCGGACCGCGCCGCCGGCGAGCGTGCCGAGCGCGCAGGGGAACGCGTTCGTGCAGTCGCCGCTGTTCGACTCGAACGTGAGGCCGACCGGCGTCGGATCGTTGACGATCACGTTGGCGACCGGGCTCGTGCCGAGGTTCTTCACGACGATCGTGTAGGTGATGAGATTTCCCGTGCTCGCGCTCGACGGACCCATCTTCGTGACGGCGACGTCGCCCGCGACCGGAACGGTCGCGAGGAGTTTGTAGACCGACGGCGTGTACATCGAAGAGAACGTGCCGCTCGGGAAGGGGGGAAGATTCTCGGGCGAGAAGATGCCGCTGTGCGACCCGTAGGTGACGACGTCGAAGATGTCGCCGCCGCTGAGCGTGAATCCGCTGATGAGCGTGACGTTGACGGTGCCGGCGAGTGTCGCGCTGCCGGTGACGGCGAGGCGGTCGTAGCCGCTGCCGGGCGCGGTTCCTCCGAGCTCGATGTTGAGCGTGCCGGTCGGTGACTGCGAGTAGTTGCCGGCGATCGTGAGGATGCCGGGGCTGAATCCGGGTTGCACCGTCGCGCCGTTGTTGGTGATCGAAGCGTTGATCGTGCCGACGCCGCGCAGCACTCCGCCGGTGAAGGACGCCGGCGTGATCGTGGAGAACGTGCCGCCGTTGATCGTGGTCGTGCCGGCGGTTTGCGAGTAGCCGTTTTGAAACGCGATCTCGGCGGAGAGGAAGTTTGCGTTGCCGGCGTTCGTGAAGGCGGGGGAGAACGAGATGTTGGCGAGGACGTTTCCGTTGAACGTACCGTTGTTCAGCACCGAGCCGCTGCCCGGCAGCGTGACATCGATATTGAATGTGCCGTTGTTCGTCAACGCAATGTTGAGAGCCCTCGTCCCGGCGCCGAGGACGTTGAGCGTTGTCGAAACGGCAACGCTTCCCGATCCACCGATCGTGCCGCCGTTGAAGGTCAGCTTCGGAATCGTGAGCGCGGCGTTGGCGTCGACCTGGCCCGCCTGCACGACGATCGTGCCGGTGCCGGAGACGGACGCGCCGGAGTTGAGCGAGAACGTGCCGCCGCCGAACGTGACGGTCGCCGCCGCGCCGGTGTCGATCGGAGTCGCAATCGTGCCGCCGGCAGTGAGCAGCAGGTTTCCGCTGGTCGCTCCGATGCTGCCGAGGGAACTGGTGATCGGAACGCTGATCGTCGCGGTGCCGGCGCCGCCGGTCTTCTTGAAGGTGCCGCTGTTCGTGACGGCCGCGGTTCCGGCGCCGGTGATCGCGCCGTCCGTCGTGATCGACAAGCTCGAGCCGCTCTCGTTGTTGAACTTCGAGGTGTCGTTGATGACGAGATGATTCGTCGCATCGCCGTTGTAGCTGAACGCCGATCCAGCGAGTGTAAGCGTCGCGCCATTCGCGAGCGTCGTCGTCGACGTGTTGCCGATCGAGCCGCCGAACGCGCGCAGCGTGCCGGGGCCGTTGACGGTGCCGCCGGTGAAATTGAGCGAGTTGACCTGGAACGTCATCGCGCTCGCGATATCGACCGAACCGTTCGTGATCGAGAGCGCGATCGCCGGCGGACCGAGGTTCAAGTTCACTTGAAGTATGCCGCCGTTGACGCGATGCTGGCCCGTGCCGGCGAGCGTGCCGCCGTTGACGGCGAAGGTACCGCTGAAAAAGTCGATGAGTGCAGTGCCGGTGGTCGTCAGCGTGCCGCCGCTCTGCGATCCCCCTCCCGCGAAGATCAACGACTGCCCGTTCACCTCGGAGCTCACCGTGCCGCTGTTCACGACCGGCACGTCGAAGCGCATGCCGGTTACGCCGGCGTTTTTCTTGAGCGTGCCGTCGTTGTCGAATTCATTCGCGCCCGCGCCGTTGAGAATCGCGCCGTCGCGGGTGTTGAACGTCGCGCCGACTTCGTTCTCGATCGTCGCGCCGTTCCTGAGCGTCAGACTGCTGCCTTCGTAGTCGGCCGTGCCGAAGACGTCGAGCGTGCTGTTGTCGAGGAACGTCGGGAGAGTCGGCGCGAGGTGCGAGAGCGACGCCGTGTTGGAGATCGTCGTTGTGCCGGGACCGAGGATCGTGCCTCCGGTCCAGTGCAGCTTGTTCGTGATCGTCAGATCGCTGCCGCTGAGAGTGCCGGAGAACAGCTCGACGTTCTTGAGCGACAGAGACGCGCCGAGCTGCAACTCGCCGCCGTCGACGCGGATGACGCCGAGGTCCGCGGAGTTCGTCGTGGTGCCGCTGTTGAAGTGATAGATGTTTCCTTCGATGATGATGGCGTTGGAGGCATTCGGCACGAGCAGCGTGCCGGTATTCGTGCCGCCGCCGTAAAGCTCGACCTGTCCCGAAGTCACGTTCAGCGTCGCGCCGACCGCGCCGTTCGCTTGCAGCCCGCGGCTGAAGCCGATGATGATGACCGGGGTGGTGTTGTTGAAGATCGCCGCGATGCGCGCGACTCCGCTGCCGCCGGTCTTCTGAACGAGTCCGCCCACATTGTCGAACGTGCCGGTGCCGTCGCTGTTGATCGGCGCGTCGGTCGTCATCGTGAAAACATATCCGCTGCCGTTCGTGAGCGAGCCGCCGTTGTTGATGGTGAGATAGTTCGTGCCGGTGGGCGTGTAGGTGACGGTGCCGTTGATGGTCATGTCGCGGCCGTCGATCAACATCGTGCCGGTCGCGCCGTCGAAGAGATGCGTGAACGACGCGAGCTGCGTCTGTCCGCTGCCGGAGTTCGTGCCGCCGCTCCACTTGTAGTTCGCGAAGATCGTGAAGTCGCCGGGACCCGTGATCGCGCCGGCGGTGTGGACGAAATCGTTGGCGTCGACTTGCGAGGAGCTCTGCACGTCGAACGTCGCGCCGCTCAGCTTCACGATCGCGCCGGCGTTGAAGTTGATATAGCGGATGGTCACGCCGCTCATCGTGTGCGTGCCGCCCGCGAAGTCCATGATGCAGCCGTCGCAGACCCAGAACGTGGCGTTCGCGTGCGTGCCGCCCTTGTTGAACTTCATGCTGCCGCTGAGCGTCTTCACGTCGGCGCCGTTGTTGATGCTGACGTTGAGGATGGCGGTGCCGAGGCCGGCCGTCTTGAACAGGCTGGCGCCGCTCTCGTTGTCGATGCGCGCGTTGTTCGTGCCGTCGGAGTTGATCGTGACGTCGCCCACGAGATTGAGCGTGGTGTGGTTGTCGAGATAGGCCGCGTTGTCGATCGCCAATGAGAACGCGCCGGCGTTGATGTTGATCGTGCCGAAGTTGCGGAGACGGCAGTTGTTGCTGATGGTGCCGGCGGCGGTGCCGGGGAAATTCATCGTCGCGCCGCCGTTGATGTCGACGTCGAGATTGCGCGTCCACGTCCCGCCGACGAAGCTCGCGAGTCCGCTGACCGTCACCAGGCTCTCCGGGATCGCGGCCGGACCCTGTATCGTACCGCCGGCCATGCCGATGTTGACGACGTTGAACGTTGCTCCGGAAGCGACCGTCAACGTGTTGACGATCTTGATGCCGCCCGCGCCCGTGCCGCTGCACGTGCCGTTGATCGTGCCGGCCAGCTCGAGGAAGGAGCCGCTGGCCATGTCGAACGTGCCGCCCGTGTGCGACCCGTTCATCACCAGATCGCCGACCTGCACTTTGACGAGGTTGTTGTTGTTGAGCGGCGGAACGATGTTCGTGCCGCCCGCGCCCGCGGTCTTGTCCACCTTGCCGTTGTTGTTGATCGCGCCGCCGCCGGTACTGTTGATCTGACCGATGGATTGAATGTCGAAAATGCCGGTCGAGGAGATGTTCATCACCCCGTTGTTGTTGATCGACCACGAGCCGGTCAGCTTCGCTTTGCCGTTCACGTTGACCGTGGAGCCGTCGAGCGTGCCGCCGGCGATCGTGAGAATTGCGGGGAGCGATGCGTCGAACGCGATGTTCGTTTGTCCGCTGCCGGTGAGGGTGCCGGACGTGAAGGTCAGTCCGCTGTTCAGCTGGATGTCGAGCGTACCGGCGTTGCTCACGGTGCCGCCGTTCAGCTCGAGGATCGCGCTGCTGCCGACAAACGAGTTGCCGGTGAGCGGGAGCATGCCGCCGGCGTTCACCTTGAGAAACATCGAGACGTTGTTCTCGTTCAGCGTCACCGCGTTCGGCACGATCGTCGTGACGGTGATGACTTCGCCCTGGAAGTCCATGATCGCCGTGTCGCCCGCCGCGGAGCCGGGATAATTACCCACGGACGCCACCGGTCCCGAGTTCGAGCCGAGGTGCCAGGTCGTGTTGACGGCCTACGGACCTCCGTTGATGTCGGCGTAATACGTCGTCGCGAGTGCAGGCTGCGCGGCGAGAACTGCGAGCAGGGCCAAAGCGAGCCCCGCGAATCCTCTGCGGATACCGGTCATGAATCTCCCCCTGGAAATGACGGGGCCGAATTGTAATCTACCGTTCGATGTACGCGACGGACGCGGCAGCAGATGGATTGTCGTTTAGACGAAAGGGTGAAAGGCAAAGGGAAAAGGTAAAAGTAGCTGCGCCTTCGACCTTGAGCATGGCGCTCGCGGAGCACTTTCACCTTTTTCCTTTTACCTTTCACCTGATCCATCGTGACGCAGCCCACACGCGCACGCGAACCACGGTCCGACAATGAATGCGATGCGATTGCGCGCACTTCTCCTGGCGTCCCTCCTTGCGCTCGGGGCGTTCGCGCAGGCACCGGCTCGCGGCGGCGCGCTCCCGCCGCCGCTGCCGCTGTTCCCGCTCGACAACTGGTGGAACGCCGACATCACCCATGCGCCGGTCGATCCGAACAGCGCGGCCTTCATCACCTACCTCGGCGCGGGGCGCGGCATGCATCCCGATTTCGGAGGAGACAGCGGCGACCCGTCCGCGCCGATCTACGGCATGCCCTACGTCATCGTGGCGAGCTCCCAGCCGCTCGTGCCGGTGACGTTCGACTACGACGACGAGAGCGACTACGCCGCGCCGGGACGAACGCCAGGCTATCCGATTCCGAACGAGGCGAAGTCGCAGCAGCGATGGATCGAGGGCGGGCTGGCGGGCGGGGACGCCGACGCGGACGGAGATCGCCATATGCTGATCGTCGACCGCGACCTGCGCATCCTCTACGAGTTGTACGCGCTGCACTGGACCGGCTCGCGCTGGGAAGCGGGATCGGGCGCGATCTTTCCTCTCGACTCCAACGCGCGCCGCCCCGACGGCTGGACGAGCGCGGACGCCGCCGGACTCGCGATCCTGCCGGGATTGATCCGCTACGACGAGGTGTACGGCCCCGACCCGATCCGCCATGCCTTCCGCGTGACCGTCCGCCACACGAACGGCTACGTCTTCCCCGCCTCGCACCGCGCCGGTAACACCAGTGGCGCCCTGCCGATGGGCGCGCGCCTGCGACTCAAGGCGAGCGTCGACCTCTCCCGATTCCCCGAGCCGATGCGCAAAATCTTCCAAGCGATGAAGACCTATGGCCTCCTCGTCGCCGACAACGGAACCGATCTCTACGTGACCGGCACCTACGACACCCGCTGGGACAACGACGTGCTCAATCCCGCATTCGGAGCGATCAAGGGGAGCGATTTCGAGGTCGTGCAACTCGGTTGGCAGCCTTCGCGAAGCGATAACCGGCGGAGGAGCGTGCGGCATTAGAAGTGCTGAGTGCTGAGTGCTGAGTGCTGAGTAGCAAGCCTTTACCCAGCACCCAGCACCCAGCACCCAGCACCCAGCACCAGCACC
>Ga0066652_100000044_pt1 | contig 85340 bp, 80 predicted proteins | sample GraSoiAngelo_101_FD_71413 | JGI IMG/M metagenome (GOLD analysis project Ga0066652, IMG submission 71413) | Grasslands soil microbial communities from the Angelo Coastal Reserve, California, USA - 14_0903_02_30cm | ecosystem: Environmental > Terrestrial > Soil > Grasslands | place: USA... | reverse complement strand
AACTATTCTGCGCCAATGATACTTTGGGGTTCCCCCATGGGAAAGTAGGGCATCGCCAGGCTACTTACACTTAAAAACCCGCTTTTCGCGGGTTTTTGCTTTGGGGTTTTGTTAATTGTTAGCAGAATAATGATGATTTATCCCTAAAAAATTGCTTTCATTAGCTTGGGGTTGTTTAAAAAAATGACTAATCAGTTTTTGTGTTCCGCATCCCCCCATTTTGAATAATAATCCGTCCATTAAGTTACTACAAAAAACTGAAATAAAACGTTCAACGCTATCTTTTTGTGTAAAAATCAAAGGATTAAATACTATAGTAAAAAGAAGAATTGATAATAAAAAATTTAAAACTTTGGATTTAATTTGTTTAACTAAGCTTTGTTCAATAGTTTTTGTAAGTTGAGTAAGAATAAAATTTAGGGCTAAAAACGGTAAAATTTGGAAACTGTTTGATAAATTAAGCGAATGCGCAGCAAATAAAGTAGGTTTTATTATATAATCAATCAGTTTAGGAAGTGATGGATATTGTTGTCGATGACGCAAAGAAATTTCTTTCAGACAAGTTGCCATAGCGCCATAAATCAATGAACTCAATGAAAAATGAACGGTAATGGTTTTTATTTTTTTTCTATAGATTTCTAAATCAAATTTTTTAAAATTAATAGATTCATTGTTTGAATTTATTTCTCTTTTAGAACGATTGAAGATTTTAGCGAAACTGGAATTTACTGTTTTAGATTGATTAAAAAATAGATGATCTAATTTTTTAATTAATGAATTAAAATTTGTGCAATTCTGTTCCGAATTATTAATAATGGATTTTAAAGTTACTCTGTTATTAAAAAATTTTAATTTAGATGATAATGCGTTTTCGCGAGTGAGAACGTCTGTGTAAAATTGGCTATAAATAATTAAAGTAGGTGACTCATCAATGTTTTTTGCATTCATAACGATCAAGTTAGTTTGGTTATAACAGTAAGTGGATATTTCTGTTTCTTGTTGCAATAGGATGATTTCTTGATTTTGTCTTAGATCGCGTTGGGTTAGAGTAATGATATCCTTAGTATGATCAAAAATTAAAGGATATTTTTCGAATGACCATTCCCCATTTTCCTGAGCAACAATCATATAAGGTCTTGTATGAAAAATAACGTGAAGATGTTGTTGCCAATGTGAAATAGCGGCTTCTTTTAAGTTAACATTAACTACTGTCCAATTATTTTTTACTGAAATACAATCCAGTTGGTAAGCTATTTCGATACTTAGGATTAAATCTTCATTTGATGCGTGAATTGCAGCATAGATTTGTTGATCATTACATAATTCTTTGGCGTTTTGCCAAATTTCGCTAAAGTCTAAAATATTTTTTTTATTTCTAGAGGCACTTCGATCGTAAATGTTAATTGAATTAATGGGAAATTGTGTCGATTGACCCATAATTCGATAGATAGTTTCACCACTTTGACCCATTAAGCTGCTGGGAAAACGAGGATCATTGGATAAAATTTCTTGATTTCCATTGCCTATAATTAATACTTCCTTTTGTAAAAAAAGCTTTAGATTGATTTCCCATCGCCTTGCTAATGGAACGTAAATACTTAGGAGTCTATTGATTGTAAAATTGTTATTTTCTTTAATATAGAGATAATTTTTTTTAAAAAATTTTACTTGGACATTTTCACTAAATACAAAAACTGTGTTTTTAAAAAAATTTAATTTAATCTGATTATAATTAGATAAAATGGGGAAATAAAATGTTAAATTAAAAATTTTTTTCTGGTACAAAAATTTAAAAATTACACAAAGAAATACTTTTGTCATTTTTTGGAATGAATCTAAAGGAAAATTTAAGTAAAAATGATGTAGAAAATGCTTTTGAAAATTTATATGTAGCCAACTTTCACCTTCTTGATCAATGGTTAAATTATAAAAAATAGTAATTGGAAGCGGTATAGATTCGAAATAACTTATTAGGGTGTTTGGGTGTAAAATAATTTGAAGCTTATTAAGCGTACGATGCGTGATATAGATATGATCACATTCATAAACATTTTTTCCACCTAAGCCGTCAATAAAGGTAATATTTTCATTACTATAGATGTTGTCACTTTGATTGCGTCTACCAAAAATTTTTTGGATTCCATTAAGTTTGAGGCCGGTTTGACATTGCTTACCTAAGATTGGTGAGGCTTGAAAGCAGAGCATGCCGGTCTTATCAATAAAGGATCCTAAAGTTGGAACTATGGGCAGCTCGACTAATTTTAAAAAATTATCTTTGTTACCCCCGGTAATACTACCCGTTATATTAACATCGGCGATAATAAATAAATTATCTTGATCGCCCCCTACAAACATTTTTTTTCCATTATAAACATAAAAAATAATGGATTTATCCAATGGCGCCAAAGCTTTATCATTACCTTCGCCCAAATCAATAACATATAGGCCATCGTTCTTTTTTTGATTGAGCGCAACACCAATAGCATTATCACACAGATAATATTGATTATTATTTCCGATATCAGCTTCGCTATTATTAAAACCCGATAAACCTATTATTTTTCCATCTATAGGAGGATCTGGCATGGTCGCAAAAGGAGTTATTGACATTTTTTTTTTTAAAAAAATATGATTATGTTGGTGCAATTCGTTGGAGGAATAAGCAGAAGGAAAAAAATAAGCTTCAAAATCTGGGTGTTTTTTTAAAAATTCAATACCTTTTTTCGCCAAATGCGCGTTTAATGATTTAATGGGTAAATAACTTGAGGGCGGATAATTAGCAAATGAACGGATCATTTCCCAGCCCATTTCTGCGGGGGAAAGATGAACGTATTTTTCGATAGTTTTTATTCTATTGATAGATTGATCTACACTATTTATTAACCAGATCCCTAGATTTGCTATTTCAATTTCTGGATCAACGATCTCAGAAATATCTTTAATAATTTCTAAATACTCACCGGCTTTAACACTAGATTGTACTAGGCTTAAACCTGATATCATGCTATTACTTATGGAATCAAGCGATAATTTGCTGTGATTAGAATTTGGAAGCTTATAAATTTGTTTAGTTACATAATAGAATAAAGTAGAAATAGGTAAGCCGTTTTTAACAAAAGCACTTGAGACTCTCAGTGTATTACTCAAAAAAATTTGTTTTTTTATCGGCTCAATGCCATCCTCAAAAAGAATGTCTGAGGATAATTTACCTTTAAAGTTTAAATTATTTTCATTTAAGCCCGTATTAATTAATAAATTTCCTTTTAAAAACAATTCATCACTTATTTTGTCAAATATAATGCTACTAGTGATTAAACCAAGATTCATTGCAACATTTTGCAATTTTCCTTGAAGTAACTCCGATAAAATGTCTTTGGTAATGAGACCTGTCGAAACAAGTTGAGCGATTTTACCTGCCAGTTCCAAGCGATAAATTAATTTCTCTGGCGATATTTTTTTTGCGGTGGGAAGTATTTCTAAGGGCAGGCAAAAATGAGTAATTTCTCTTTTTTTTCTAGCCGAACAATATTCTGTATTTTCAGGTATGCTTTTTTTGATAAAGTTGAAATATAAAGAAAGAGCATCCATTTGTCTAATTCTTATATCTTCTTCAGAGGATAGCCAATGATATTTGCTTTCTTGAGCAATTTCATAACGATTTTTCGCTATGTTCCGAATTGACTCTTTAGTAATTATTCCTTCATTAATCTTTTTTTCAAGATAATACGTCGTTTCAGTTAGCGAAATTAATAAACCATTATTAATAAAATAATTAATTGCTTCTGCAATAAAAGAATAGAAATTGTCTTCTTGAAACAAAATGTAAGCATTGTCGTAAAGATTGATTAATCTTATATCAAATTGACTAAAAAGTAGAATATCAAATATACGTCGGCGCTGACCTAAATTTAAAATCGTTGTCAAGTCCTGATGTTGATTTTGACTCATATATAGTAAAAAAAAGAGAAAATGCAGTTCTTTTTGGGGGGTATCAAATGGGCTTTCCGTCACCTTAAGTGTTAATTCCGCAATTCTTACAAATAACGCGGAGTCTTTTTCAACATTAATACGAATTACCTGTTGCACCATACGATGTATAGTGGAAACATCCGGTGTATTTTGTTGATTAATCATTGAGTATGAGCGTAATAAATCAATAGCAGAAGCTAGATTTTCAGGCTCATAGAGTGGTAAAAAAAGTTGACTTGCAATGTGCTCAGGCTGTAAATAAGACATAATTCTTATAACTTCTAGAGCGATTTCACCCATAGGTTCTTGTTTAATATGTTCAAGACTAATTTGCCAAGCCACATAAAGTGTTTTGATATAAGGGTCATTGTTGTAGCGGTAATAATTAAAATTGAGTAATTTTTCAGTTTCTATTTTAAATTTTTGAATGTAATCATTGATACTATAGTCTGGATGAACAGTTTTTAATAATTTAATATAACTTACTGATTGTTGCAGCGCTATAGGTAACCCTTGTAATAATACAGCTAAACTCTTAATCGTGGGATTATATTGTTCTCCACTAGTGAATAATTCTTTTATGATAAAATCGATTGATTCAACTTCTGTAAAAATATCAAGTGACAGTGTCGATGCGATATTTTTCCAGTTACTATAACGAGAGGTGATGAGTATTGTAGGAGTAATACCTATAATTTTATGAGGTAGTAAATTTGAAAATTGACGAAAATTTTCAACATTGTCAAAAATGAATAAACTATTTCCAGTTGAGAAATATCGATAAACCTCTTGAATCAATTCTTCGATTTTTTTTGGATTCCCGTCGTCATCATTAATTTTAATGGTTAATTCTGTTGCTAGATTTTGCAAACAAATTAGAATACTACTTTGTGTTTCAGCATTTATCCATATCACGTTATTATCGTAATTATCTACATACACTTGAGCATACTTTAATACAAGTTGTGTTTTACCTATTCCTCCTAATCCACATAGAGAGGCAATGCAGGGGGTAGATCGAGATGATGAATCTAAAGATAAGGCCGCAGTTAATTGTGTCACTACGCCTATATTTTTTTTTGATAACAGTTGATGTAATTCATTTAATACATGGTGGCGACCAAAAAAATTTTTTATAGGGTTTCTTAAATTGAATAAAATAGATTTTTTGGGAAGTTTAACAATCGATTCTTTTGCGATATTCTGGGTATTTTTTTTTAAATTGGATATAATATTTTCAACCGTTGTTTTTAGTTTACTATCTAAGGGGAGATGTTCATATCTCCTTGAAACATATTGAAACCGATTTTCTTTTTCCACTAGCGTAAGGTCTTCACAATACTTTTCATACGTCAACTCGTTGAGTTGACCTTGAGAATTAATTTCCCATGTAAAAGGCAATCTATAGCCATAAGTGGAACTATCTAAACTTATTTTTAATCGATAAAATTGATCCGTATTGGGAGGTTGGTTTAAAAGTCGGATTCCTGTTTTTTCATACAGATTAGCTGTATTGATGAGATTACCTGATCGATCTTGAATCTTATTACCCGAGACCCGTAATCGAATATTTTTAATACTAGGGTCAAAAAATTTTTCTGAGGGGCCAATGATAACCCCTTGAGTTATTAAATCCTCGCTTAGCGCCACATTAGGTTGTTTGTTTTCTGCGATGAAATTTAAACAACGACCCGCAGCATCTTCTGCTAATTTTGTTAGCGCCATTTTATCACCGGCCTTATCAGTGACTTCCATGAATTGACAAGCATAATTTTTAAAGATTTTAATAGCTGCTTTTGATAATATTTCATCAATGGGTAGCTGTTCTATAGAATAAAAAATCCGCGTTATTGCTTGAGCCTTTGTTTTTGACGTAAAATAATGACTACTAAAACTACGTATTGAAGTCATAATTGAAGGAATCGATCCTACGATACTTTGAGCAATACCGACACCTACTAAAGCGGCGGTAGTTCCAGTTTTTATTTCTTTAAAAATTTCTTCTTGGGTTATTGGTTGACCTTTAGCTGTGAGGTGATACAAACTTAATCTTTGAATAAAATTAACAGTAAACTCATGGACAAAAACCTCTAGATACTTATTGATGTCTTCAGCTGGAGAAAGTAATCTTGGTTTTTTGACTAGAGGTTCTGAAATATCTAAAATTGCTTCTGTTTCTTTTGAAGTTGAAGGTTGATTATTGTCATAGTATCTTAAACCCATGTTTTTTTTAATTCGATCAGGATTTTTTTCTATTAATTGCGTATAAAATTTTCGTAATGTAATAAAGTATTCAGCATCTTTTTTTATGCCTAAATTAGAAATAAGCCATGTTAACGATTCATTATTATCTAACATTTGCTTAATTAGTGCGGCATTTTCTAAGCTTAATAAGCTAAAATTTTCAACTTCAATAGAATTGTGTTTAAAATAACTACTTAAATCAAAGATATGCTGAAATTCTTGTAAAAAATCTTTATAATCCTCTGTTAATAAATTTCCTGAAGGATCAATATAATAAAGTCTGGTGATATTATCCTGAAAACTAAGAACAATATTGACCCATTGTTTAATCCCTAAATTGACTAGTAAAACATGAAAAACCGCAGGTTTTATTAGCGATTTGAGTTGAAAAGAATCAATTTGCGTAAATAATTGCGCAACGTTTTCAATAATTGAAAAATCAGATAAAGAAATTTCATCATTTTTTTGAAAATTATTAAATTTTATATAAGCGATATTTAGTACATCTTTATTGCTTAATTGATATTTAAAATTATTATTTCGTGTGGCTTCTTCTAAGGTTTTTTCATTGGCTCGTTTATTACGCACCTTTGAAGAATAATTGGGTGAAGCGTTTTTTAATTTCCATTGAATTGATAAACGGTTGTTGTTTTTCATTTTGAATTCCTTTTATTTTTAAATACTATAATACATTAATTAATTAATATTTAAAACATATTTAAAGATCAAAAAAACCCGCATTCAGCGGGTTTTTATGAAAAGTTATTATTTACTCATACCAGCTATTATCCTTGGGTCGCTTACTTCTTCAACTTGTTCATTATTTAGACTCATTAGCTTGTTTTGAAAAGAAGTACTTGCAGGAGGACAGAGAGAAAAAGATTTAATTTCCTTAATTTCTTTTTTCGTTATACTGCCATAATTAGGATTGTTTGATCTTAATAGTTCGAACGTTTCTTCGTTTGCTAAATGATTGTCAGCGCTAGTGGAGCTTAAAAAAAATTTTAACATTACTTCCCCAAAGAATTTTATTTTTTTTATTAATGAGAGCATTTTTTACAATAACTTTACAGAAAAGGAGTTTTCTTGAAAGTCTTTAAAATCAGCCAGAAATATTATTCATCATTAACCAGGCTTAAACAAGTAGGCGAAGCTAAATTTTTTAATTTGTCTTTGATTTAGAGAACGATCTATTTATAATCTTACATAATAGATGTTTAATGGTTTTAGCTGTTATTCCTCATCATTGCGAAATCTTAGAGAATGGTATGACTTTAGAAAGTAAAAAAATCAACATAGCGGTTCTGTATGGCGGTTGCTCGGCTGAATATGAAGTGTCGTTATTATCTGCGGCAGCCGTGATTAAAAATTTAGATAAAAATAAATTTACTATTATTCCGATTGGTATTGATAAAACAGGATGCTGTTTTATCAATGAATTGCAGGATTTGTACGTTAATGATGAAATAGTACTCAAGACTAAAAAGGCAAAGTGTTTACAAAACTTAGCCGAGTTAAATCAACTTACTCAACGTCCTGATGTCATTTTCCCAGTATTACATGGTACCTTGGGTGAAGATGGCACAATACAAGGCTTATTTGACCTATTAGGTTTAGCTTATGTCGGTGCCGATGTAATAGGATCGGCTATCGGAATGGATAAAGATGTGGCTAAACGTTTAGCGGCGGCTGCTGAGATTGCTGTTGTGCCTTTTTTAAGTATAAACTCGGATCTTTGGATGAGCAAAAAGGACTTGCTAATACAAGACATTGAGCAACACATAGCTTACCCGTTGTTTGTTAAGCCAGCGAATGTAGGCTCAAGTTTGGGTATCACTAAGGTCAAAAAATCGAATGAATTGATAGCGGCTATTGAGCTCGCTTTTACCTATAGTACTAAAATATTAGTTGAAAAAGCCTTGGAGGTTCGTGAAATAGAAATAGCGATATTAGAAAACCTGCAATCGGGTGCTGAACCACTAGTGAGTTGCGTCGGCGAGATCATCCCAAGTCATGAATTTTATTCTTATGAAGCCAAATATTTGGATCCGAAAGGCGCAGAATTGATTATTCCAGCTATTTTGCAACAAGGACAATTACAACAATTAAAGGATTTAGCCATAAAAATATTTAATTGCTTAGTGTGTTCAGGGATGGCTAGAATTGATTTCTTTATTGAAAAGCAATCACAAAAAATCTATTTTAATGAACTGAATACCATTCCCGGATTTACCAAGATCAGTATGTACCCCAAACTCTGGGAGGCTTCCGGTCTTTCCTATCAACAGTTATTAACATCTCTGATTGAACTGGCGATTGCCCGTTATCACCGTTTGGCAGAATTAAAGCGATCTTAAGTAAACGAATATTAGATTAGCCTATTATTTTCTGTAGAAGTTACTTGTTGATCCCCCATTTTGTTTAATGAAAAAAAACGAAATGCTGTATAGGCTAAATATAAGTTTTCTCCACTTAATTTCATCGCATTGCGTTTTTCTTTAACTTGTTGACTGCTCGTTAACCAAGAAGTGCGTAGTAAATTTAATTGAATTAAAGTCGATTCATTATCTAGAATCATAGTGCTATCATTTATTTTTTGAGCGTAAGTGATTGACTGGTTTAACAAAGCTTTAATTGTTAAAACGGCTTGATCTTGATAAACAACGGTTTCTTGATCTTGAATGATAGCCTCTAAAAAATCGATATAACGACTCGATTGTGAATAACGAAGGATGGTAGCGGGAGGAAGAAAAAAATGGTGTTTTTTTTCTTTGAAATAAAAAGACATTGCTAAACTGTTTATGCTCAAGCTATCTTTTTGAAGTATTTTTTTTGCGAAAGCGATACTCAAAATTCCACAAGAATTTGTGTCGGCTTGTGGATGGGGAAGTTTTCTAGGCTTTTGAACAAAAAAAGAAAGATCAGTTTTAAATACCGGGACTTCTTTTATGATGTGGGCAATGTCCGTGTCTAGAATACGCCTTTTAATAGAAGTATCTGGCCATAGAATGGGCTGAATAATGGCTTCTCGAGTAAGGATTAGTATCTCAATATGTTCCTCACCTAATTGTCTTGCATTGGTAAAAATATATCCGACTCGTTCATTTTCTTTTAAATCGTTTTGAATGGCTTTAATTTCATGGATACATTCTTGTTTAGTTAAGTTAACATCAGGTTTTTCATTCTTTAAATAGGCTATTTTCCTGTTAATTTTTTTATCGAATAAAGATTTATAAGGGGCTTTAGAAATGATTGTATTAAGAGCGGAAAGTTCTTTTTCTGTTAAATTTTTTTTTAATTCGCCTCGAGGCGTTAAAAAATTTTTTATTGATTTTTTTAAGGTTGGATAAACTTCTTCTTTAAAAAAGGAGCTTAATAAATTAGAAATAAAGAAACTATCGTTTTTTTCTTCATCTGAGCAAAAATTGGATTGTAGATAAAAAGCGTATTTTTTTAAGTTATTTTCAAGTGTATCGATTTTTGTTTGGATCTGATATTGTTTTTCCAGTATGAGCTTTGGGCTTTTCATCCCATTTTTTATGAAAACAATATTTTTATAGGAATAATGTTTAATCAGGGGTTCAATAGCTTTAGCAGGAAATTGATAGTTTAAATAGGTTGGGTACTGCAAAAAAAAAGTTTTGTTATCAGAGAGAGGCATTGATTAATTCTTTAGCTCCATGGTACGTTATTTAAGATTCTAATTTAATTTCCTGAAAAAATTTTGGTACTTGTTGTTGCAAGAGTTGGTCGATAGCCAAGGCACGGGGTTGATACAGGCTGGGTCGACGCGGATAAATTCTATCGTTAATCCAATTGACTGACCAATCACTGGTCGTGTTGACACACGCGGCGGCAAAATTTCTTAAATGATATTTTTCTTCAATTTCTAAACAGCCCGCTAAAAAGATATCAACGTAAGATTCGACAATAGGGTAGCGGGCAGAGGGTGGCGCTAATAATTCGGGTTTTAATTCATAGATCCAAAACTGCCCTCGTGGTAATTTTTTCCCTGTTAATAAATAAATATTGTCAGGTTTCACCAAGACACGGCAGTAATATTTCTCTCGTGCATCATAATGCTTGAATGCAGTTGAGGGTACATTAAAAATTGTGCCATTAAATCGATCATGTTTACTTTTAATCACGCCAAGATAAGTGGTACTGAATCCATCTGCTAAACCTTTGGAAAACCAACCGCGTTGATAATGGGTTATCCAAACCGGTTTATTTTCGCCGCTATGGGGATCAGTCATATTTTTTGATGCAGTTTCTATTAATGAGCCATAACCAATTATATACTGTTGACTATGTGAATTAACCGGCGGGTGACAGATACAATCATCACTCGCGGAAACTGATTGAAATACACTTAAAAATAAAAGCGACATCAGGCCGAGTTTAGCGATGTAGTTCTGTATCATTGTTATTACTCAGTGGAAGGTTGAGAAGAAAAATCACAGTTCATTTTAAGCGATCTTTACTGATTGTAAAAGCCTAGTTAAAGTTGGAATGTGTTTTGTTTTTTAGTTCTCAGCAGAATTTTATACCGACAATAATTAAAATTTTATTGTGGATCTGCAATGTGTTGAAGACTACTAATTGAATTGTTTATGAGAAAGAACTTAGTGATGGTTGCTTAGTGGATGATGGGAATTTTCAGATTCATTTAAAGAATCGTCATCACTATTTTCTCTCAGGTCATCGTTTTGTGAATTTTTTTGAGCAGGAAACAGACAGAGAGCCGACGTAGGGCTAAGAATTTTTTCTGGTTTATTATTTAAATTGACCATTTCTTTAAAGCGAGCATGACTTTTTTTAAGTATATTTTGAGCATTCTCTTGATCAAATCCCTGCATTTGCTGAGATAACGTAAAAAGATTAACTGAAAATAATATTAATGATGCAAAGCAAACCAAGCTAATGCTAAGCGCAGAGATAGGAATACTTGCAAGCACAATAAACGTAATAATCAGATTGGCAAATAAGCTCAGCAGTAAAAAATTTCTGATACGTTCACTGGCTATAAAAGCATTATTACATTCTTTGATATAGTTATTAAGTGCACCCACTATCTGTTTTGACTCAGGAATGATCGTTGATTTGTTGATAGCGTTAAAAAGCTGTAAAGTCTCTTCAACTAATTCAAGATCGCATTCTAGGAGGAGGGGGTAAGTATAATCAAGTGTAGAAGGAGATGTCCAGGGTCCTATCCAATAATAGTCCATTTCAGGGTGCATTTTATTTTCCTTTAAAATTTTTTAAATTAATATTTTTTCATCCTAGCATGCTTCAAACCTTAGCTCAATCCTATTGACGCATACTCAGTTTTCCTTAAGTAAGCTTAAGTAAAATCAGAGATAGTCTAAGTATTTTTACTAGGTAATGAAATTTAATCAACTAAGGCTGATAATGAATAATTCTGAAAATTTAAAAAAACTAGAATACCTCGATCTTGCTTTATCTAAAGTTAAAAAACCCAATTTTTGGTGGGTTTATTGCATTGGGATACTCATAATCAGCAAACACTACTGATTGCAGAAAGAAATAAACTGATTGAAACAGCGGTTCAAAGTCTCATAAAGCAAGCGGATGGCAAGCAATGTGTATTAATAGCACCGGAATATTTTTATTCTCGACCTATAGCGAACGAACTTGAATGGCGTGAGAAGGAAGTTAATCATAAAAAGGATTTTCTAGATTATATCCCTGAGAAATATCATGAAGAATATAGGATTAATAAACAATATTATCCCGGTTCAATTAGACAAATAGAAGAAGGTCAATATCAACAAATAATTTCTTTCTTAAAAAATTTGTCGAAGCAATATCCAAATCTTGTTCTTTTTCCTGGGACAATAGCTTATAGAAAAACTATAAAGAAAGAAGATTACGCTATGTTAAAAAAGCGAATAGAAGACAATATCCGAAATATCCTCCATAGTAATGCATCGCCTTTACTATTGATCAATGATGGTAATGTGCAGTTTTATTTTGATCAAAAACGTTCGAATAAACAAAAAATGGAGTTCTTAAATAAGTTTAAATATTATGCTGTTAATACTGCACTATGCTTTTTTTCAAGGACGGCAAGTTTTCTCTCAAGATAAGGTATATAATTTTGCTGAGATTATGGAAGGCTATCCTAAAAAGTTACATGAAATGCGCTCATGGGGGGAGTACCCCCCTGAAACTATTTTCCTACCTGGAAAATATGAAGGTAAAATAGGAAAAATTAATGAATTGAGCTTAGTTTTAGATATTTGTGCTGATCATCCCAGAAATTTTTTAAAAAAAAGCTTGCAGGAAAACCAAGAACAACCGATGCTGCATATTTGTGAATCCGCTTTTGTACTAGGGAAGTTAAAGTCACAGTGTCAAGCGATAGGTGGGTATTTTCTACATGCTTCTTCCGAACTTGAACATACTTCGGTAATAAAACGCGAACAGGAGTTTGTTTATAAAAAAGAGGCTTCTTACCAAAGGGAAGAAATCAGTGTCTTGAACAAAGGATACAAAGGGAAGTCAACCCTTAGTTTTTTTAAACTTCCTTTGCCTGTTTCAGACAAAGAACCCGTTGTCTCTTATTCGGAACGAAGAATGTCAATCTAGATCCTATCGGCTAGAAATAATATGCCTGTAGAATTTTAGTCGCTGAAGGTTGTATACTAGCGACAAAATTGCTCAGGGTAATGAAAAAACCATGTTACAAAATTATTTTCCCATACTCATTTTTATTGCATTTGGCATATTTATTGGTGTGGCAGCCTTAGCTATCGGACATTTAACTGGCTTGCGACGTCCGGATACAGCAAAGCTATCTCCCTATGAATGCGGCTTTCCAGGGATTAGCGATGCCCGTTTGCCTTTTGATATTCGTTATTATCTTGTAGCGATTTTATTTATTATTTTTGATTTAGAGACTGCATTTTTGTTCCCCTGGGCAGTCTCTTTAAGACGCATTGGTTTATCGGGTTTACTAGCGATGGGGATTTTCTTGGGTTTATTATTAATAGGTTTTATCTACGAGTGGAAAAAAGGGGCCTTACAATGGGAATAGAACCATTATTACAACAACAAGGTTTTGTCATTACTTCCTTAGATAAGCTGCTCGGCTGGGCACGTAGCGGCTCTTTATGGCCGATGTCGTTTGGTTTAGCCTGTTGCGCCGTAGAAATGATGCATTCGGCGGCGGCGCGTTATGATCTGGATCGATTTGGTGTGATATTTCGACCGAGTCCCAGACAATCGGATGTCATGATCGTGGCTGGGACCTTATGTAATAAAATGGCTCCGGCTTTACGCAAAGTGTACGATCAAATGGCAGAACCGCGGTGGGTGATATCGATGGGTTCCTGTGCCAACGGCGGTGGCTATTATCATTACTCCTATTCGGTCGTACGCGGTTGCGATAGAATTGTACCCGTAGATGTCTATGTGCCCGGTTGTCCGCCGACTGCAGAAGCTTTAGTGTATGGCGTTATCCAATTGCAAAATAAAATTAAAAAAACTCACTTTATTGAGCGTACTTAAACTATGTCAGACATTGTTCTGCAACTGCAAAAAATAAACCAACGCTTTGATTCGGTTATTCAAGAAATAATCGTTGAACGAGATGAAATTACTTTAGAGATTTCTGCTGAACAATTACCTGAAGTCGGTTTAGCTTTACGCGATGAAACCGATTTTAAATTTGAATTGTTAGTGGATGTTTGTGTGGTGGATTATGCTGAATACGGTATGAGTGAATGGACGACCGAACGTTCGACGTTAACCGGTTTCGAGCGAGGCGTCGATACCACCGGTGATCTCCATCCCATAGCTTGGAATAAACCAAGATTTGCAGTGGTCTATCATTTATTATCGCTTACCCATAATCAGCGTCTACGCTTACGGGTTTTTGCCAAAGGTGAAACACCACAAGTGCCGTCAGTTATTAAGCTATGGTCAGCTGCAGATTGGTATGAGCGCGAAGCGTTTGATCTGTATGGTGTTTTTTTTGATGGACATCCAGATTTGCGTCGCTTGTTAACCGATTATGGCTTTGTTGGTCATCCTTTTCGTAAAGATTTTCCGTTAACTGGACATGTTGAGGTTCGTTATGATGCTAGCGAGGGGCGAGTGATTTATCAGCCTGTCACGGTAACACCGCGTACTTTAGTGCCAAAAACCATTCGTAAAACCACGAATGAAGCTATCCTAACTTGTTTCCATAAAAAACCTGAGTGAAGTTGTATGCCAGAAATTCGTAATTACACCTTAAACTTTGGTCCGCAGCATCCCGCCGCGCACGGTGTATTGCGTTTGATCTTGGAATTAGATGGTGAGGTGATCCAATCTGCAGATGCACATATTGGTTTATTGCATCGTGCCACCGAAAAATTAGCGGAATCTAAACCCTATAACCAAAGCATTGGTTACATGGATCGTTTAGATTATGTCTCGATGATGTGTAATGAACATGCTTATGTGTTGGCAATAGAAAAATTATTAGGTGTGACTCCTCCGAAACGTGCGCAATATATTCGCGTTATGTTTGATGAAATTACCCGAATCTTGAATCATTTATTATGGTTAGGTGCGCATGCCTTAGATATTGGGGCGATGACGGTTTTTTTATATTGTTTTCGTGAGCGCGAAGATTTAATCGATTGTTATGAAGCCGTGTCAGGTTCGCGTATGCACGCCACCTACTATAGACCGGGCGGTGTCTATCGTGACTTACCGGATAAAATGCCCCAGTACAAAGTGTCACAATGGCATAATGAAAAACAAATTCATGAAATGAATGCTAATCGGCAAGGAAGTTTATTAGACTTTATAGAAAGTTTTATTAGTCGATTCCCTAAGTTGATTGATGAATATGAAACCTTGTTGACCGATAATCGAATTTGGAAACAGCGTACGGTTGATGTGGGTGTATTATCTCCGGAACGTGCTTTACAATTGGGATGTACCGGTCCTATTTTACGTGCTTCAGGCGTGGCATGGGATTTACGAAAAAAACAACCGTATGAAGTCTATGATGAATTAGATTTTTCGATACCGATAGGTAGCAAAGGCGATTGCTATGATCGTTATCTGGTTCGAATCGAAGAAATGCGCCAATCGAATGCGTTAATTAAACAATGTGTGAGTTGGTTGCGTGCAAATCCGGGGCCTGTGACGCTCAGCGAACATAAAGTGGTGCCACCGACGCGTTTGCAGATGAAAGAGGATATGGAATCACTGATTCATCACTTTAAATTATTTAGTGAAGGTTATTGTGTGCCGCCGGGTGAAGCCTATGCAGCGATAGAGCATCCTAAAGGAGAGTTTGGAATTTATATGGTTTCGGATGGCGCTAATAAACCTTATCGGGTTAAAATACGCGCAGCGGGGTTTCCACATTTGGCGGCCTTAAATGAATTGGTTTCCGGACATATGATTGCTGATTTAGTCGCTATACTGTCTAGCCTTGATATCGTGTTTGGTGAAATCGATCGATGAAGAAAGTGACGAATAACAAAAGCGGCGTATTACCCGAAGATTTAAAAATCGCCATTGAGAAATGGGCTAAGAAATATCCACCTGAACGCAGGCAATCGGCGGTATTACCCGCGTTAACTCTAGCGCAGGATTATAATGGTGGCTATTTATCTCAAGAATTAATCGATGCCGTAGCCGATTATTTAGAGATGTCACGCATGACGGCCTATGAAGTCGCCACGTTCTATACACTTTACGAACTTAAACCGATAGGTCGACATAAGATTGGGGTGTGTACGAATGTTTCATGTATGCTGAGCGGTTGCGACAAAATCGTTGCACATTTGCAAAATCGTTTGCAAATTAAGCTGGGTGAAACCACAACCGATCAAAAATTTACGTTACGTGAAGTCGAGTGCCTAGGTGCCTGTGCAAACGCCCCGGTTGTCCATATCGGACAACGTTATTATGAAGATTTAACACCCGAAAAATTAGATAAAATCTTGGATAACTTAGATGGCGAATGATATTTGTTTCCGTACTTTACATTTTGACCAGCCATGGAGTTTAGAAAATTATCGGCGCGTCGGTGGTTATCAAGTTTGGGAAAAGATTCTAAAAGAAAAAATACCACCGGAACAAATTATTGCTGAATTGAAACTCTCTGCGTTACGCGGACGTGGCGGTGCAGGCTTTCCAACCGGATTAAAGTGGAGTTTTATTACGCGCGGCGCTCCAGGGCAAAAATACATACTCTGTAATTCCGATGAAGGCGAGCCTGGGACCTGTAAAGATCGAGATATTTTACGTTTTAATCCACATCAATTAATTGAGGGAATGGCGATTGCTGGATATGTCATGGGCGCCACGGTTGGTTATAATTATATCCGTGGAGAATACCATGAACCTTTTCAGCGCTGTGAAACGGCCATTGCCGAAGCGTTTGCAGCCGGTTTATTAGGCGTTAATATCTTAGATTCCGGATTTGATTTTCAACTCTATAACCATTTAGGTGCTGGTGCTTATATTTGTGGTGAAGAAACGGCTTTAATGGAATCTTTAGAAGGAAAAAAAGGTTTTCCACGCTTTAAGCCGCCTTTCCCTGCGAATTATGGTTTATATGGCCGTCCCACTACGATTAACAACACTGAAACTTTAGCTTCTGTACCGGTAATACTGCAAAAAGGCGGGAAATGGTTTTTAGAATTAGGAAAACCCAACAACGGTGGCTGTAAAGTATTTAGCGTGACCGGACATGTAAATAAACCCGGTAATTATGAAGTGCCTTTAGGTATTTCGTTTAAAGAATTATTAGCACTTGCCGATGGGATGAAAGCAGGTAGGAATTTAAAAGCAGTTATTCCAGGCGGCTCGTCTATGCCAGTGTTAACAGCAGCAGCGATGTGGAATACCACGATGGATTATGATTCGATTGCGAAAGCGGGTTCGATGTTAGGTTCTGGTGGCGTCATCGTCATGGACGAAACCACTTGCATGGTAAAAGTTTTAACGCGCATTGCGCATTTTTATAAAGAAGAATCCTGTGGCCAATGTACGCCCTGTCGTGAAGGAACCGGCTGGATGTGGCGGGTATTACATCGAATTGAACACGGTCTAGGCCGGATGAATGATCTGGATTTATTAGAAAGCGTGGCAGGGAAGATTATGGGGCATACCATTTGCGCCTTAGGTGACGCAGCGGCAATGCCAGTACAAAGTTTTATTAAACATTTTCGTCATGAGTTTGTTGAACATATTGAACATAAACAGTGTCCAGTCGGTGATCCACATGAAGATTAGTTTTCGTCTGTTAGCGCTGGGTCCTGTCACTGGGAAACACTTTTTTTGTTGGCTTTTGCCACAAAAGAAAGTGTTATCCCATGCCATCCAGCACACTTATTACTTGAAAACTAAAATACCAGTGAGTAGTGGGGTGAAGTGAAGTATGATAGATATTGAAATAGACGGTCGTATATTACACGTAGAACAAAATGCCACCATCATAGAAGCGGCTGATAAAGCAGGCATCTATATTCCACGTTTTTGCTATCATAAAAAACTTTCTATCGTTGCGAATTGTCGGATGTGTTTGGTTGAAGTTGAAAAATCTGGAAAACCCTTACCCGCTTGTGCAACGCCTGTCACTGCGGGTATGAAAGTTTATACAACGTCAGCAAAAACCAAAGAAGCTCAGCGTTCGGTAATGGAATTTTTACTGATTAACCATCCTTTAGATTGCCCTATTTGTGATCAAGGGGGCGAATGTGAATTACAAGATCTCTCTTTAGGTTATGGTTCCTCGTTGTCGCGCTTTACTGAAGGTAAACGTTCTGTCAAAGACGAAAATCTAGGATCCTTAATTGCCACCGAAATGACGCGTTGTATTCAATGTACGCGTTGTGTACGATTTGGTCAGGAAATTGCGGGTATTAAAGAACTGGGTGCGCTGAATCGCGGCGAAGATTTGCAAATCAGTACCTATATCGAACATAGTTTAGAATCGGAATTATCAGGAAATATTATTGATCTTTGTCCAGTGGGAGCACTGACGTCAAAACCATTTCGTTTTACCGCGCGGGCATGGGAATTACAACAATCCGCATCGATAGCGCCGCATGATTGCTTGGGTTCGAATATTTACTTACATACCCGTCGTGAACAAGTGATGCGTGCGGTGCCGCGAGAAAATGAAGCGATCAATGAAACATGGTTATCGGATCGGGATCGTTACAGTTATCTGGGTATTCACAGTAAAGAGCGTTTGACGAAGCCACATATTAAAGAAAATGGCCAATGGTTTATTGTTGATTGGGAAACCGCATTAGAGAAAGTGGTCAGCGAATTTAAAAAAATTCTGCAACAAAAAGGTGCATCAGCGATAGGCGGTTTAGCTTCAGCGTCGAGTACCACTGAAGAACTTTATTTCTTTCAAAAATTATTGCGTAGTTTGGGTACGCAACATATTGATCATCGTTTGCATCAAACCGATACTTCGGATCAAATGCAAGCACCGCTATGCCCGCCTGGCGTAAGCTTGTCGGACTTAGAAAAAGCTTCTTTTGTTTGGTTGGTAGGTTCTAATATTCGGCGTGAACAACCGATAGCCGCTCATCGTTTACGTAAAGCCAATCTAGCAGGGACTAAAATTGCTAGCTTACATTGCGTGGATGTACAGGTTCCTTTTGCTTTGCATGAAAATTTGTGTGTGAATCCGGAAGCCATCGTGCCGACGTTGTTAGCAATTGCTAAAGCTTTAGATGATGAACAATCGTTGGCTTGGTTTTCCGCGATTACGCCGATCGATTTGCAGAGTGATTTAGTTAAACAATTAAAAGCTTCTGAAAATAGCATTATTATTTTGGGTGCATTAGCGCATAACCATCCACAAGCGAGTTTAATTAGAGCATTAACCCATTTTATTGCCCGCAAAACAGGTGCTCGTTGCCTGTATTTGACTGAAGGTGCCAATAGTGCGGGGGCATGGTTAGCAGGTGCGGTACCTCACCGTATGCCGGGTGGTGTTGCTGTGAATGAGCCGGGTTTATCTGCCGAGGAGATGGTTAATGCGGATTTGCAGGCATTTATTTTACTTAACATCGAACCCACTCTCGATTGCGCTAATCCTCAGCGTGTTAGTCAGGCATTAAAGCAAGCCGATTTTGTACTGGCTTTATCAGCTTTTAAAGCTAAATCCCTTTTAGATCATGCGCATGTTATTTTACCGATGGCTACATTTGCTGAGATTCAAGGAAGTTTTATCAATATGGCGGGCTGTTGGCAAACCTTTTCCGCGGCGATACCGCCATTAGGTCTAGCGCGTTCTGGTTGGGAAATTTTACAGACCTTAGGTCAGCGTTTTGAGTTAGCTGATTTTAACCGCTCTGATCATGCGTTTATTCGTGAAGAATTAGAGCCGATATTGTTAGAACATCTTGCCAGTGATCATTCCGACCTTACTGTCACTCAGCAACGGCTAAGTGTTAAAAATGTTACACCGCCTGTTCAACGTGATAAGCCTAAAATAACGAGGATTAGTGAATGGCCTATTTATGGGGTTGATAGTTTGGTGCGCCGATCCTTAGCTTTACAAGCTTCTGCAAGTAAGGATCCCGTTAAAATTGCTATGAATGCGACTTTAGCCCAGCAATTGAACTTCAGTGAAGGCCAATTAATTCGCATCGAACAGGGATCAGGACAGTCTTTGTTAACTTTGTCGATACAAGACAGTATTCCGGATCATTGTGTTTACATTCCCGCCGGTTGCGAAGAAACCGCTAACTTAGGCGAATCATTTGGAGTAGTTAATCTCTATGCTGAATGATTTACTCTTATTAATTTGGATTCTGATTAAGATCGTTGTCATTACCATTCCTTTGTTATTGGCCGTTGCCTATTTAACGTTTATCGAACGTAAAGGGATCGGTTATATGCAAACCCGGATTGGACCGAATCGGGTAGGGCCATTAGGTTTTTTACAGCCAATTGCTGATGTCATTAAGTTAATTACCAAAGAAATTATTGTACCAACGGCATCAAATCGTTATCTATTTATTTTAGCGCCGATTATTACCATCGCTCCGGCCTTAGCAGCCTGGGCGGTTATTCCGTTTAGTGAAGGTTTAGCATTAACCCAAATAAATGCCGGTGTATTGTATTTGTTTGCAATTACTTCCTTGGGTGTGTATGGGATTTTAATCGCTGGTTGGGCGGCGAATTCTAAATATGCTTTGTTAGGTTCATTACGTGCGGCAGCACAGACAATTTCTTATGAAATTGCTATGGGTTTTTCGTTTGTTGGTGTGTTATTAGCGGCGGGCAGCATGAATCTGCATGAAATTGTATTGCGTCAACAAGGCGGGATTTTTCATTGGTTTTGGTTACCCTTATTACCGTTGTTTGTCTGCTATTGGATTTCTGGAATTGCTGAGACTAACCGTGCTCCGTTTGATTTAGCGGAAGGTGAATCTGAGATCGTGGCGGGTTTTCATGTGGAATATTCCGGTGTGACTTTCGCGTTATTCTTTCTCGCTGAATATATGAATATGATTTTGATCTCAGCGATTGCGAGCTTATTGTTTTTAGGTGGCTGGCTATCCCCTTTTCAAGGGATAGCGGTACTCAATACGGCACTCGCTTGGATTCCTGGTATCTTTTGGTTTTTTACAAAAATGATTATTTTTTTAGGCCTCTTTATTTGGTCACGTGCGACTTTTCCGCGCTATCGTTATGACCAATTAATGCGTTTAGGTTGGAAAGTGTTGATTCCAGTGACATTACTTTGGATATCAGTCGTCGCATTAGCCATACAATTTCAATGGGGTCCTTGGTTTAACGCATGAACTTGTTAAGAAAAATAGTACAACTTATAAAAACGTTTACACTCTGGGAACTTTTTAAGGGATTGGGCGTGACCGGCGGTTATTTTTTTAAGAAAAAAGTCACCATACAATTTCCTGAAGAAGAAACACCTCGTTCAGTACGATTTCGTGGTTTACATGCATTACGTCGTTATCCTAATGGTGAGGAACGCTGTATTGCCTGTAAATTATGTGAGGCGGTTTGTCCGGCGTTGGCGATTACCATCGAAGCAGAGCCGCGTGATGATGGTTTGCGACGTACGACCTTATATGAGATTGATTTATTTAAATGTATTTATTGTGGATTTTGCGAAGAGTCATGTCCGGTCGATGCTATCGTCGAAACCAATATTCCTCATTATCATTTTGAACAGCGTGGCGAAGAGATTATGACCAAAGAAAAATTGTTGGCTATTGGTGATAAGTATGAGAAGCAGATAGCGGAAGAAAGGAAAGAAGATGCGCCTTATCGTTAAGTTACCTCGACTTATCTAGAAGAAATCAAAGGAGTTTACCTATAACGATCCCAGTGGTTCTCTTGCATTAAGTTGGTCACGTTCTTGTTCTGGTAATGTATAAAGCTTTAATTTTTGTGTAGGCTTATAAAATAAAATAGGTAAATGCTTAGAAAATTTAGATTCTATTTCATCTCGATGCTGGATAGCTTTTAAACGTTCTGCAGGAATGTCGCTTTGAATAATAATCGCGCGTAGCGATAACGGGTTAATTTTTGCTAAAACTTCATTTGTTTCTCTGCTCGTTAACACCTTTGTTATAAATTGTTGTTCATCCATTTCATTAAGGTGTTGTATTTTGGTTTTGTAATCGTTGACGTTGGTTTCTGATCCGATCCATTCATGTTGAACAGTTCCTGAATCGCGCAGCAGCCATGCTTTTACTTGGCATTGATCTCGATCAAACAGTAAGCCTATATCCGAACTAAAAAGCGTGGTATTGAATCTTGGTGAAAGCAACGTTGTTGACGTTTTCTTGGTATATGTATAGTTTTCTTTGGGTTTGGGATGTCGATTTTTTTGATAAGAAACTATTTCTTCGGTTAAATGAACAAATTTCTTAGTAGTATTTGTTATTGTAACAGGATTGCGTAACGAAGATTCTCGATGGCTCAGGTTTTCTAATTGTTTTGTAAAGATTCCAAAAACGATCAAGTTTAAACGTTTTAACTAGGCCTTTATTGGCGGCAATGCAGTTTTTTGCTGTTTCAAACGCTTGTTGTTCCTCTTTTGCTGCTCGTAACCACTTACGCATTTCATCCTTAGACCACGCAACACTAGCAAATAGTTGGTTATAAAACTGCAATCGATTAAGCATATATTGAGTATCGGGATCCCCATTTTGTCTTAAATGGCGATAATGACTCCAACTCTCTACACCCCCCGCCAAATTTCTTCTAAACTTTTCTGAAGGAAAATTTGGTTTTCTTGCTGGATGTCATCTAAAAAAATTGTTCTTTATCAGATAGAGGTTGATTTTTGGCTTTTTCAGCTAAACATTCGGTAAATAAAAGTATTATTCTCGGATGAGGTTTCTGTAATTTACCTTCAAAATAATCATCGATACACTGCATAAGCTATCGCGTATATCAGCTAATTCGAAGGGAAAATTGAGCGTTTTGAGTTGTTGTGGGGATAGATTGGAAAAAAATAACGCTAACAGACGATCAGATTGCAACGCTAGTACATTATTCAACAAACCACAAGGGGTCAAAGATTTGATTTCTTTTTTTGTATTTATACCCGCTAAGATTGGAACAGCAAATAAATAATATGCTACGAACATTGGTATGATTAGTGGTGCAAATAGACTAAGCGCCAAAAAAGGCAGCTCTGATTGTTGTATAAGTATACCAAATATCCTAATAGGTAAGCCTGTACTTAACTGTGAATCTAAATGCACCATTACAAAGAAGTTAACCACGAATAAAACGAAGGGAATTAGAATGAATAAACCTAAGAAGGTTAAGTTCATTGCTATTGCCATTATGATGAGTACTGCTGGGATGCCTAATACTACAAGACCTGATACTAGGCTCTGCAATATCATCTTTAGTATCGGTAATAGTGTTTCAGAAGAAATAGCTTTTTTAAAATTTTCCCAAACGATAATAAGCTTATCTTTAAAATTAATTTTAAAATTCCCTATTTTATCTGCTTTTTCTAATAGCGTTATACACACATCGGTGGAATAGTTCTCAAGTAAGAATGTTAGGAATTTTATTTTTAAAAAGGGTGTATTTTCATTAAATAATTTTTTAATTGTTTCGCTGTCTATTTTATGAAGTAACGCCAAAACAACTGGCGATGGTTGATTCAAAATAACTGACTCTAAAAACTTAAGTCTGCATTTTGGTGTAAATAATGATTGGGTTAATTCTTGTGAGTTAATAGATTCAATGAGGGCTAAGGCATGTGGGCTTGATTCTTTCTTTTTTAATTCGTCTAAGACAATTTCAGCAGGCAGATCCACACAAAGTATCTGAATAAGATACCGCTTGATTAAGGCAGAGTTAATTACATATTCTGTATTATCTCAGAGACAGGGTTGACCGAGATACGATTCAAAAAAGCGCGAGGCTTTGTCGAGAATAACGGTAGGTTTATCCTCAGATTGCGGAATATTCACCATCAAGTCATTTAAATTCTGAGGCGCATGACTTAATCGTATGACTGCAAAGGATAATGCAGCCGCTGTTCTGGCTTCTATACACCCAACATCTCCATCGAATTGTAGCTTTTTAGCAAAAACTTCGAGTTCGCCTTTTTCTTGCATGGTTTCAATAGCTTGTTCAAATTGTTCAACAAGATTTTTTAATCCTGTTTGGACAAGCTCGGTAGAAGAATAGCTATTAAAATGCATGGCGGTATTATTGAAGTCTCGGATAACCCCTTTTGATTTGTCTTGTGTGTAGGTATAGAGGGTATCATCATTTCGATGTTCTACTGCATAACCAATAAACTCTAAGTTAATCTTAATAAATTTTAGACAATCTATTACCTTGTAGGCATCCTCTTTAAGCGGAATCGTTAACTCTTTACTATGCCGGATAAAATGGGAAAAACGATTAAAGATTTGAAGTTGATGGATATATTCCGGAAGATTGGGGTCTTTTTTGCTAGGCATCTTAAAAGCTCCAACTTTAATTTTAATAAGTATATCGTTCAAACCTTAAGATTTTTTTAAGAGTTTTTATTATTTTTTGAAATAAGTAGATTTCGAAAGAGTAGGTACCGACGATGTTTATTCTGGAAAGCCTTTGGCTGAGGAACAGGTTTAATTAAATGAATCGCTGCTGGCATTAAAATCAAAATTTTTTAATAGGAAGTTGCTATGCATAGAGTGGTCATTTAGAATGGCTAACATTTAAAATACGAGCTCGCTGAGTGACGTTTTCAGAAATATTATTGACTCGGCGCATTGCCACATGCTAGGACGCTAGGTTATTTTGGATCTTGAATGAAGCATACCTAAAGTATGTGACAAACCCAGGGAAGGCTAAGCCTTAAGTAGGCTTTAGCATCGAACCGACGAGTTCCTGAAAATTATAAAATGTAAATTATAGGGTAATCATGCTTCTACAACAATTTGCTTTTTTCGGTTTTGCTGCATTGCTCATTGCTGCGGCATTGATGATGATTATTTCTCGAAACCCGGTGCGTTGCGCTTTATTTTTAGTATTGGCTTTTTTTGCGGCAGCCGCTTTATGGATCTTATTAGAAACCGAATTTTTAGGTTTAATCTTAGTGTTGGTGTATGTCGGTGCGGTCATGACACTCTTTTTGTTCGTTATAATGACCTTAAATATTGATAAGAGTGAAAAGCAATATGGTTTTGTGCGTTATTTATTTTTCCCGGTCATTTGTGTGTTAATTTTGCTTGCATTGCTTATTTACGCCGTCTTTCCATTTTCAGGTTCGACGGGCCTGCTGCCATTGTCTGCCTACGCCAGTAATACCCAAGCCTTAGGCGATATACTGTATACACAATATGCTTATCCGTTTGAAATCACCGGTGTTTTATTATTGGTGGGTATTATTGCTACGATTGCCTTGAGTTTTCGCGAAAAACGTTTGAACAAAGCGATCCCACCCGAAATACAATTAAAGGTTAAACCTTCGGATCGTTTACGAATTATAAAGATGCCAGCTGAGAGAAAAAAATGATTCCATTAAACTATTACTTAATACTTGCGGCTACCGTATTTAGCTTGGGTTTACTAGGTATCATGATTAATCGAAAAAATATTATTATTTTACTGATGTGTGTCGAACTCTTACTATTAGCGGTGAATATGAATTTTATTGCTTTTTCACATTTTTTTGCTGATTTATCCGGTCAAGTGTTTGTCTTTTTTGTGTTGGCGGTGGCGGCGGTTGAAGCGGCGATTGGTTTAGCGATATTGATTGTTTTATTCCGTACCCGGCATAGTATTCAAGTCGATGCCTTAAATCGTTTAAAGGGGTAGGTTGATAATGACTCATTATCAGTTAATCAATCTTGCATTAGTCTTATTTCCTCTAGCGGGTGCACTCATTGCCGGTTTAGGGGGTCGACGTGTGAGTGATAGTTTAGCGCACACGGCGACTATTTTGGGTGTGGCGATCTCTTTTATTTTATCGCTTTATTTTGCGTATCATCTCTTTTTTATGCAGGGTGGCACTTATGATGCCAATCTGTATTTGTGGGATTTAACAGGTAAATTTCGCTTTAATATTGGGTTTTTAATTGATCCATTGACGGTGGTGATGTTTCTCATCGTGACATTCATCTCATTGATTGTGCATATTTATAGTGTCACTTATATGGCGGGCGATCCGGGTTATAAACGGTTTTTTAGCTATATGTCGGCATTTACATTTGCTATGTTGATGTTAGTAAGTGCGAATAATTTTCTGCAATTGTTTTTTGGCTGGGAAGCCGTGGGTTTAGTTTCGTATTTGTTGATTGGATTTTGGTTTAAACGCGAAGCGGCCAATGCGGGAAGTTTAAAGGCATTTTTGGTTAACCGTGTCGGTGATTTTGGTTTCTTTTTAGGGATTGCTTTATTATTTAATTATTTTGGAAGCTTAGATTATTACCAAGTGTTTCATGCTGCGCCTGCACTCAAAAACGCGACGATAAGTATTTTCCCGCATACTTCTTATTCACTTATCGCAGTTATTTGTTTTCTATTATTTGTGGGTGCAATGGGAAAATCGGCACAGGTTCCTTTACATGTATGGTTACCTGAATCGATGGAAGGCCCTACACCCATTTCAGCATTAATTCATGCGGCAACCATGGTGACAGCCGGTGTTTATTTAGTTGCACGGCTTTCGCCTTTATATGAGTTGGCGCCCAGCGTGTTAAATCTTATTTTGATATTAGGGGCTACTACGGCTTTATTTATGGGCTTGGTGGCGATAGTACAGAACGATATTAAGCGAATCATCGCTTATTCTACACTTTCGCAATTGGGTTATATGATGGTCGGCTTAGGTGCTTCGGCGTATGCTGCGGGTATTTTTCACTTAGTGACGCATGCGTTTTTCAAAGCATTATTATTTTTGGCGGCAGGCTCAGTTATTTTAACGATGCATCATGAACAAGATATTCGTAAAATGGGTGGTTTAGCAAAAGTTATGCCGATAACCTACCTTGGTTTTTTAGTGGGGGCATTGGCGTTGGCGGCATTACCGCCTTTTTCAGGTTTTTACTCCAAAGATGCCATCATCGATGCCGTACATGCTTCGACCTTACCCGCAGCATCTTATGCCTATTATTGTGTGTTGATCGGCGCCATGATTACGGCTTTTTATATATTCCGTGCTTTTTTCTTGGTATTTCATGGACAAAGTCGTATGCCCATTAAGCATTATCAGAAAACGACCTGGATTGTTAAATTCAGTTTAATTAGCTTAGCCATTCCTGCGACGATTGCAGGCTTTTTATTGGTTCAACGTTTTTTAAGTGTTCCTGGTTTACTTGCAAATAGCCTTAGCATATTACCCAGTCATAAACTCACGGTAACTGAACATCTGATGAGTAGAGCGACGCTTTTTTCTGGTTTGGGTATTGTTTTAGCCTGGTTTTGTTATCATCAATTTCCCAGCATTCCCAATTGGGTACAGAAACATTTTACTTTTCTGTATCGGGTTTTAGTGAATAAATATGGTTTTGATGCGTTTAATCGAACGGTATTTGTGAATGGAGGTCGACGTTTGGCGAAACTATTTTTTAAGGTGGATGCGAATGTACTCGACAAAAAACTGATTGATGGTTCCGGAAGACGAATTAATTGGCTGTCGAATGTATTGCGCCGCTTACAATCTGGTTATATTTATCAGTATGCATTTATTATGGTGTTGGGAATCATTATTTTTTTATTGGCTTATACTCTTCGCACTTGAATTGACTGTGAGTATATTCCTTATAACTTAGTAGTAGTATAAGAATGTTTTTAACTTTATTCATACATAAACATTTATTAAGTTTGCTTATTTGGTTGCCGGTACTGGGCGGCGTGTTAGCGATTGCATTTAATGGGGACCGTTACCCACAGCGTGCGCGCATTATCACCTTAATTACTTCGCTGCTTACTTTGTTGTTGTGTATACCGTTGTATTTAGGTTTCAATCCTGTTTTAAGCAGTATGCAATTTCAAGAAAATATTCCTTGGATTACTGTCTACAATATTAATTATAGCTTAGGTGTCGATGGTATTTCTTTACCACTTATTATATTAACGGTGTTTACTACCTTACTGGTTATCTTGGCAGCTTGGCGCAGTATAAGTTTACGTGTAGCGCAATACATGGCGGCGTTTTTACTCATGCAAGGTATGATGGTAGGAACTTTTGCAGCCACTGACTCGATTTTATTTTATGTGTTTTGGGAAGCCATACTGATTCCGATGTATTTGAGCATTGGGGTATGGGGCAGTGATAACCGTTCCTATGCGTCAATAAAATTTTTCTTATATACCTTTTTTGGTTCTGCACTGATGTTGATTGCTTTACTGTACCTCGGTGTGCATAACCCAGAACATGACTTTTTAATTGCCCATTTTTATCCGATACCGCTGACGATGCCTGTGCAAGTATGGATCTTTATTGCTTTTTTAATTGCGTTTGCGGTAAAGATTCCGATGTGGCCTTTACATACTTGGTTACCCGATGCGCATACCGAAGCACCCGCGGGGGGGTCAGTGGTCTTAGCGGCGTTAATGTTAAAGCTAGGAGGTTATGGTTTTCTGCGCTTTACATTACCTATCGTACCGGATGCTAGCCGCTTATTAGATGGTTTTATGATAGCGCTGGCTTTGATTGCTATTGTTTATATTGGTTTGGTGGCGTTGGCACAAGTGGATATGAAACGCTTGATTGCTTATTCCTCAATTGCGCATATGGGTTTTGTGGTGCTCGGTTGTTTCATGTTATTTGCCATCATGAAACAGAGTCATAATATGCTTATGGCGTATATGAGTTTAGAAGGGGCGATGGTGCAAATGATTTCTCATGCCTTTAGTTCCGGCGCCATGTTTTTAGCGGTAGGAATGATGGCCTATCGGTTTCGAAGTCGTTTGATTAAAGATTATGGGGGTCTTGCCACTAGCATGCCATTATTGGCGTCTTTTTTTATGTTGTTTGCGATGTCGAATGTTGGTTTGCCAGGGACTTCAGGTTTTGTCGGCGAATTTATGATTATCCTTAGTGCGATGCAAGCCAGCTTTTGGATTACTGCGATTGCGGCCACTACGATGATATTGAGTGCTGCTTATACGCTGTATATGTATAAACGTGTCTTCTTTGGTGAGATAACTAATCCTTTAGTGGCTAACAGTAGTGATATTCATGGTTTTGAAAAATTGGTGTTTGCTTTATTAACCTTCGCTATTATTTTTATCGGTATTTATCCAGCGCCTTTATTGACGATCATGCATACTTCAATAGATTCAATTTTACATTTGAGTTTGCAAACTAAATTATGATGACATTACAACAATTATTTCAATATCCTGCATTTCCTGAAATCGCTTTATTGTTGATGACCTGCGTCATTTTGTTACTTGATTTATTTGTAAAACAGAAATCTAGTTTAGTGACTTACCTAGCGACGCAACTCAGTCTCTTGATTACACTAGGCTTGGTGATTTATCTGCAGCGGATACCCGCGCAATTATTGTTTCATCAACACTTTACTTGGGATTTAGTGGCCTATTTTATTAAGCTGTGTATTTTGATTTTTAGTCTATTTGCTTTTGTTTATGCGCGTGATTCAATTAAAAATTTGCATATCCATCCGGGTGAGTATTATTTATTAGGCTTATTTTCAATACTTGGAATGTTAGTGTTGACCTCGGCGAATAGTTTATTATGCCTTTATCTGGGGCTGGAACTATTATCCTTTCCACTGTATGCGATGGTGGCTTTACAACGTCAGTCCAGTCAGGGTGCTGAAGCCGCAATGAAGTATTTTATTTTAGGTGCACTGGCTTCAGGCTTATTCTTGTACGGTCTTTCGTTATTATATGGTGCTACCCATTCTTTAATTCTACCGATGATCCATCAGGCGTTATTGCTCGGGGGACAGTCGAGTGTGCTCCTCAGCACAGCACTTATTTTTATATTAGCGGGTATTGCATTTAAAATCGGAGCCGCACCTTTCCAACTCTGGGTTCCGGATGTCTATCAAGGCGCGCCTACGCCTGTGACATTATTTATAAGTGCCGCCCCCAAAATAGCGGGCCTGGCTTTGGCCATTCGCTTGTTAGTGGACACCGTACCGAGCCTACTTAACTATTGGCAACCCTTATTAGCCGTTATTGCTATTTTATCCTTTAGCTTGGGAAATCTAGTGGCTATCGTACAAAGCAATTTAAAACGGATGTTGGCTTATTCGGCTATTGCCCATATGGGGTATGGTTTGCTCGGTTTAGTGGCGGGTACAGCGATGGGCTATGCAATGAGTCTCTTTTATATGTTGGCGTATGGTTTGATGGCCTTAGCGGCGTTTGGTTTATTAGTCGTTATGAGTAAATCAGGTCAGGTTGAACAGATTAGTGATCTAAGGGGATTGAATGCCCGTAATCCTTGGTTAGCACTGATGATGTTGCTGGCGATGTTTTCTATGGCGGGAATTCCCCCCACAATAGGCTTTTTTGCCAAATTAGGTATCCTAGAAGCCCTAATTTCAGTTCACTTGCTCTGGATAGCCACATTGGCGATTATTTTTGCTATTATTGGGGCTTATTATTACATTAATGTCATAAAAGTGATGTATTTTGAGGAGCCTGAACCCACTATACCTCGTCTAATGGTAGCTTCGGATGCCTACCTTGCATTGAGTATTAATGCTATACTACTCCTCGTTCTTGGTTTATTTCCCAGTCAAATAATCTGGCTGGCTAAGGCGGTTTTTTTTACTATTAACCATCCTGTTTATTGAGGATAAGAAACGAAATGAGAAAAATTTTTGGTATTTTAACCCTTTCACTAGGGTTATCAGGTTGTCTGGCAGGTGCTTTTGTGGCTGGTAGTGCAACGACGGGTGGTTTGGTGACTGATCCACGTCCTATTAATACGATTAAATCAGATGAAGAAATTAATTTTAGGATCAACAGAAAATTGGCTAATGATCCTGTACTCAATGCAGAGGCCCATATTGCTGCGGTAAGTTACAATCAGGTTATTCTGTTAACGGGTCAAGCTTATGATGAGGAATTAAAATCTAAAGCAGAGCAGTATGCAAAGAGTATTCTGCAAGTACGACGCGTATTTAATGAAATTGTGCTAGGTATCCCGACGACGGTTTATCGACGGGCTCAAGATGTCGGTATTACTTCAGCTGTTAAGACCAAGATGTTTGCTAATAGAGCGTTAAAATCCAATAACTTTAAAATAGTGACTGAAGATGGTGTGGTGTATATATTGGGGATAGCAACGCCGAAACAAGCAGATTTAGCCGTATCGATAGCAAGAGATACTTCGGGTGTGAAAAAAGTGGTTAAGTTAATTGAATATAAAGAAATGTAGAATTAAATAAATAAAAATGAGCTTTAGGTTTCAAATTGACTATCTATAAAAGAAATTGAGATAGCATTAAAATATAAGAGGTTACTGTGGACATATTATATGGTGTATTAAATTTATCATTCTGGGGCTACGTTGTTGCCTTATTGATTTTAACGCACATCACTATTGTGGGCGTTACGGTATATTTACATCGGTCTCAGGCGCACCGTTCGCTGGAACTGCACCCCGCTATCTGTCATTTTTTCCGTTTTTGGATTTGGTTAACCACTGGGATGGAAACCAAAAAATGGGTCTCTATCCATCGTAAACATCACGCTAAGTGTGAAACGGATGAAGATCCGCATAGTCCACAAACTCGTGGAATTAAAAAAGTCTTTTTTGAAGGTGCTGAGTTGTATCGCGCCGAAGCTAAAAATGAGGATACGATGGATCGTTATGGTCAAGGGACACCCGATGACTGGCTAGAGCGTCATGTTTATACTAAACATAGCGCTGCGGGTATCGCACTCATGTTTGTGATTGACATCATTTTATTTGGTATTCCTGGGGTTACGATTTGGGCTTTACAGATGGCTTGGATACCTTTTTTTGCTGCAGGCGTGGTGAATGGTATCGGTCATTATTGGGGTTATCGTAACTTTGAATGTCCTGACGCGGCGCGCAACATCATCCCTTTTGGTGCCTTTATTGGCGGTGAAGAGTTACATAATAACCATCATACCTTTCCAACCTCTGCCAAGTTTTCGGTGAAATGGTGGGAATTTGATTTGGGTTGGGTGTATATCCGTTTGTTACAGTTTTTAGGCTTATCTAAGGTTAAACGGGTATCGCCAAAACTTGCGAATATTCCCGGTAAATCACGCGTGGATTCAGACACCTTAGCGGCCCTGATCACCAATCGCTTTCAGGTGTTAGCGCGTTACAGTCGCGAGGTACTCCTACCGGTGCTACATGAAGAAAAGTTAAAAGCTAATACCAGTAGTAAAGCGTTATTAAAGCGGGCTAAAGTCGCATTAATTCGCACCGAGTCTTTGTTAAATGAAGAAGGTAAACAGCAGATTGCTGAAGTGATGGATAACCATCATGTATTAGCGCTAGTGTATCAATATCGTCTTAAACTTCAGGCCATTTGGGATCGTACGGCAGCGACGCAACGCGAGTTATTAGAAGCCTTACAGGATTGGTGTAAACAAGCTGAAGCAACGGGCGTATGTGCATTGCGTAAATTTGCAATTAGCTTAGCTGGATTTTCCACACAAAAAAAATTAAGTTAAGCGCCTATTAAAAAATAATTTTTCATGAGTTCACATTATTTTCTTTATGTTTGAAACGGCGCCTATTACTCAAAAAGTCAAAGAACTTGAAAACCGTAGTATGGAATTACGGAGGTACCTTTGACTATCCTGCTAAACTTGAAAAACTTCAAGAATTAGATCATGAGTTACAGGATCCTAACATTTGGAACCATCCTGAAAAAGCTCAACAACTCGGCAAAGAACGCGCGCAATTGCAGCAAATAGTTGATACCTTTCAGCAATTAGAAAAAGGACTCCAGGATATTAACAATCTGTATGAGCTAGCTTTAACTGAAAATGCACATGATCTTTTAGCGACATTACCGCAAGAATTACAAGGATTGGAAACACGTTTGGAACAGCTTGAGTTCCGAAGGATGTTTCCGCGTGAATTAGATAAAAACTCGGCTTATTTAGAAATCCAGGCCGGTTCTGGTGGTACTGAAGCGCAAGATTGGGCAGAAATGTTATTGCGAATGTACTTGCGTTGGGGCGAGCAAAATCATTTTAAAGTCGATTTGCTCGAAGCCTCGGCTGGGGAAGTGGCAGGAATAAAAAGTGTTACGATTAAATTTGAAGGTGAATATGCTTACGGGTGGTTACGCACCGAAACCGGTGTACACCGTTTAGTACGCTTATCGCCCTTCGATGCAAATAAACGCCGTCATACTTCCTTTGCAGCGGTATTTGTATCGCCAGAAGTCGATGAATCTATCGATATACAAATCAACCCCGCTGATTTACGTATTGATACTTATCGGGCGAGTGGTGCAGGCGGACAACATGTTAACCGTACCGATTCAGCCGTGCGCATTACCCATATTCCGAGTGGAGTGGTTGTACAATCACAAAGTGATCGATCTCAACATAAAAATCGCGATCAAGCGATGAAACAATTACGCGCAAAATTATATGAATTGGAATTACGCAAACGCGCGGAAGAAAAGCAAAGCCAAGAATCTTTAAAACGCGATATCGGTTGGGGCAGTCAAATACGTTCTTATGTATTGGATGATGCGCGGATTAAAGATCTGCGTACGGGTGTTGAAACGGGCAATACCCAAGCGGTATTAAATGGTCAACTCAATCTTTTTTTGATAGCGAGTCTAAAAGCAGGATTATAAAATTTTCGCGCCTGAATTCTTGACTATATTGTTGTGCGACTGGAAAGGTGCTTTTTCTTTGCTGTCATCTGCTAAACTAGAATGCTTAAAAATCTGTAAGTTTGGAAATATTTATCATGAGCCATGAAAAAGTAAAGACAACGAATGATGCCGAAGATTTATTTTCGCAACGTTTGGCTAAATTAAATGAATTGCGACACAGCGAAGAGGCCTATCCGAATCATTTTCGTCGGGATAGCTTAGCAGCTGATTTACATAGTCACTATGAACAAAGCAATGCTGAGCTATTACTGCAAAAAAATAAAATTGTACGACTTGCCGGTCGAATTATGTTAAAGCGCGATATGGGAAAAAGTTTATTTTTCGATCTGCAAGATATGTCGGGAAAAATGCAGATCTATGTTAAACAAGATACGCTCGGGTTAGAAGACTTTGAAACCGTTAAGCGTTTAGATTTGGGCGATATTGTGGGTATTGAAGGTATTTTGTTTCGCACTAAAACCAACCAGCTTTCCGTGAAAGCAAAAAAGATTTATTTATTAAGCAAATCCCTGCGTCCCTTACCGGATAAATTTCATGGACTCTCAGAATCAGATAAAGAACAACGTTATCGACAACGTTATTTAGATTTGATGACAAATGAAAAAACTCGTAAAATCTTTCAAATTCGCTCCCAATTGATCAGCGGTATTCGTCATTTTTTAAATCAGCGGGGGTTTGTTGAAGTAGAAACACCGATGATGCATGTGTTACCTGGGGGTGCTTTAGCTCGACCTTTTATCACTCATCATAATGCTCTAGATATGGAATTATTTCTGCGTGTAGCACCAGAATTACATTTAAAACGTTTAGTAGTGGGTGGAATGGAAAAAGTTTATGAAATTAATCGTAATTTTCGCAATGAAGGTCTTTCGACTCGACATAACCCTGAGTTTACCATGTTGGAGTTTTATCAAGCGTATGCCGACTATCATGACTTAATGGATTTAACCGAGCAATTAATTCGTGAGTTGGCATCCACTATTTTGACGTCAGAACAATTGACGTATCAAGGAGAAACCTATGATTTATCTAAGCCGTTTAAACGTTTAAGCGTAGTCAATGCCATACTGGAATATAACCCAAAGTGGCAGCTAAAGGATATTACTGAATTATCATCCTTACAAAAAATAGCCTCCGATTTAAAGATTCCAGTCAGTCATTCTATCGGACAATTGCAGTTTGCTGTGTTTGAAGAAACGGTCGAGCAAAAATTAAAGCAACCCACCTTTATTACCGAGTATCCTATTGATGTCTCGCCTTTAGCGAGACGGAATAATGACCATCCAGAATTAGCGGATCGTTTTGAGTTATATATTGGTGGCAGAGAATTAGCGAATGGATTTTCTGAGTTAAATGATCCAGAAGATCAAGCAGCGCGTTTCAAACTACAAAGCTTAGCGAAATCTGCCGGTGATTTAGAAGCAATGCCTTATGATGAGGATTATATTCAAGCATTGGAATATGGTTTACCGCCCACTGCAGGCGAGGGGATTGGGATCGATCGGTTAGCGATGTTATTTACCGACTCAGCATCGATTCGAGACGTCATTTTGTTTCCATTAATGCGTCCCGAAACTAAAGTCAACGAAGGGAAATGAGCAAGGCCATCTATAGATAGATGGCCTTACAATAAGGTTTTTTATGCTGGTAATTACTAATTACCGGTAAGCCGTAGCGATTAAAAAATTATTTGATCTTATCTTCTTCAAACAGTTCATGTTTGCGAGTGATAGGGTCATATTTTTTAAATTTTAATTTATTTGGCGTGGCTTTCTTATTTTTATTGGTTGTATAGTAATAAGCGCTGGCCGTAGATTTTAATTTAATTTTATCACGCATGATATTTTTCCTGTTTAAATCTTCTCGCCACGCTGACGTAACGTAGCCAATACTTTATCAATACCTTGTTTTTGAATAACGCGCAAACCATCAGCGGTTATTCTTAATTTAACAAAGCGGTTTTCAGTAGCCACCCAAAGGCGACGAACGTGTAGATTAATCTGAAAACGACGTTTAGTTTTTCGGTTAGAGTGAGATACATTATGTCCCACCATGGGTTTTTTACCCGTTACCTGACAGACTCTAGCCATATATAGTCCCCAATGCAGATTTTGTTAATATAGAATATACTCTTCGCACTTGAATTTTTGTTTATTTTGTCACTCAATTCGTATGCCAAAAACCTTAATAATTGATACCACATCTGTGACATCTAATGTCCGCTTTTATATCAAAAATGTAGCGAGCTGTCAAAATATACGCGCAATTTAAGCGGCAAACTTGTCGTTTGCAGGTCTTATAGTAAACCTTGTTGGGCAAAAGAGGTCATAGAACCTTCTCCTATAATGATATGGTCCAATAGGCGTACATCTACTGCTGCTAAAATAGACTTAATTTCTTGTGTAATCCTTTTGTCGGCTTCACTGGGTTTAGCAATGCCAGAAGGGTGATTGTGAGCCAAAATAACGGCCGCGGCGTTATGCTGGTATACCTGACGGACCAGTTCGCGAGGGTAAACGGCCGCTTCGTTAATACTCCCATGGAAAAGTTCTTTGAAATGAATAAAACGATGGGCATTATCCAAAAATAAACAGCTGAAGACTTCATAAGGATAGGCTCTTAATTTATGCGTTAAATAGTGGTAAACGTCGTGTGGATTTTTAAACGTATCTCGTTGCTCAAGATTTTCTTGTAAACAACGTGTGGCCAATTCTTTTGCGGCTTGAATCTGAACATATTTTGCTAGGCCTAAACCGAGCGTCTTTGAAAATTGTTCCAAGCTTGCTGCAACAATGTAACGTAAACCACCAAATTGCAAGAGTAGCTCACGACTGATATCTAACGCAGTTTTTCCACGAACACCTGTACGAATGAATAAGGCTAACAATTCAGCATCAGATAAAAAGGCAGCACCTTGCGAGACTAGCTTTTCACGTGGACGTTCCTTGGTGGGCCAATTAGTAATGGACATAATGACTTTTCCCTAAGTTAATTATTATTTTTTTACATACTCTTCGCATTTGAATTTTTTTCTGCGTTGCTATTCAATTCACAATCTTCATGTATCTTGAATACATTTCGGTTGTTCATCTTCATAGCGCCTTGTCAAAAATCCCATTGCTTGAGTACTTATTTTTCTTTTTCGTATTTGAATTTTTTCTGTATTGCTGGTGAATTCACAATCCTGGAGTACCCATTAGTATATTAAATAGGGATGAATTTAAATAGTGGCTGGATGCTTAAGTTGAGTGATTATGTTCTAGAGCCATAATATGTTGCCATTCGTAGGATGTGAGTGGCATAACTGATAGTCGATTTCCTTTTTGTAATAAACGCATCCCTTTTAGGGAAGTTTGGCTTTTTAATTCTTCTAAAGAAATAATCGATTTAAAAATTCTTAATAATTGTACATCAACACTAACCCAACGTGGCTTATTGATTGTGCTTTTAGGATCATAATGATGATCCTGAACATCTAAGGCCGTTTTATCTGGATAAGCGTTGTTAGCTATTTTAATGATGCCAACGATACCCGGTAGGGGGCAACTTGAATGGTAGAAAAAAGCCAAGTCTCCTTTTTTCATTGCCTGTAAAAAATTTCTTGCTTGGTAATTGCGTACACCATCCCAAGGTTCTATTTGCCGTGGACGCTTGGCTAGATCCTGTATGCTGAAACAAGTGGGTTCAGATTTCATTAGCCAATAATTCACTTTTTTCCTCCGTTTTAATTAAATAAAAAAACTATTGAGATTTAACCTTACTGACTATTTAAGAAACAGTTTTTATAGAGGTTAATTTTTGTTGCAAAAAATTTAATAAATCATGAACCGGCAGCATTTGTTCATTGTTTTCAGTACGTGCTTTATAAGCGATGACTTGCTCTGATAAGGTTTTATCACTAATCACTAAACGATGCGGAATGCCAATGAGATCATTATCAGCAAACAATAAACCGGGACGTTCCATGCGATCATCTAACAAAACCTCGATGCCCGCCTCACTAAGTTGTTGGTAAAGTGCATCGGCGGCTTGTTTAACTGCCTCAGACCGATGGTAGGCAATCGGTACAATGACAACTTGAAACGGAGCCATGGCCTCTGGCCAAATAATACCTTTCTCATCATGATTTTGTTCAATGGCTGCACCAACAATCCGTGATACACCAATACCATAGCAACCCATCTCCATGGGCAGCAAACTTCCATCTTCGCTGGTAATATTGGCATCCATCGTTTGAGAATATTTATTACCTAATTGAAAGATATGGCCAACTTCAATACCTCGTTCCATTTTTAGATGACCTTTGCCATCCGGACTCGGGTCACCGACTTGTACTTGACGTAAATCTGCTACTGGAGGAAGTGGACAATCCCTTTCCCAATTAACATTGATATAATGAAATCCTTCCTCATTAGCACCGCAGACAAAATCCGCTAACACAGCGGCGGATCGATCGACAATTAAAAGGATTGATAAACCGATGGGACCTAAATATCCGATGGGAATTCCGGTTAAAGCTAAGATATCTTTTTCTTCAGCAAAGCTTAAAGGTTGAGCGATCTCCGGTATTTTGGCAAGTTTAACTGGATTTAATTCGTGATCGCCGCGAAGGATAAGACCGATTAAAGGATGTTTTGTTCCTTTTACCATTAATAACTTGATACACTGTTGCGGATTTGTGTTTAAAAACTCACAAACGGCTGCAATTGTTTTTGTCCCGGGCGTTTTTTCTTTTTTGAGTAGTTGAGTAGGAGCAGGGCGTTCATTAATAACTAAACTTTCGGCAAGCTCGGCGTTTGCAGCATAATCACTGCTATCACTATAAAAAATTTGATCTTCACCGGTTTGTGCCAACACTTGAAACTCCTGGGATTGGCTGCCGCCGATGTTACCGGTATCCGCTAAGACGGCACGAAATTTTAATCCTAGACGCGTGAAAATTCGACAATAACTATCATGCATAATCTGATAAGTTTCCGCCAATGAAGTTTTATCGCGATGAAACGAATAAGCATCTTTCATAATAAATTCGCGAGCGCGCATGACACCAAATCGGGGACGAATTTCATCGCGGAACTTAGTTTGTATTTGATAAAAAATGAGCGGTAGTTGTTTGTAACTACGAACTTCGTGACATACTAAAGAAGTGATGACTTCTTCATGGGTTGGACCAAAACAAAACCAACGTTGATGTCTATCAGTAATCCGAAGTAGTTCTGGTCCATAAGCCTCCCAACGTTCCGATTCTTGCCAAAGCTCTGCGGGTTGCAGATTAGGCATCAGCACTTCCTGGCCATTGATACGATTCATCTCTTCACGCACAATGGTTTCAACGTTGCGTAACACACGCAAACCTAAAGGCAGCCAGGAATAAATGCCTGAAGCCAATTTACGGATCATACCGGCACGTAACATCAACTGATGGCTTTTAACCTCGGCATCAGCGGGCGCTTCTTTGAGTGTGGGTATATAAAGATGACTGCTGCGCATAATATCTAGCCTTTATTGAAACATACTAAACGCTAAAGCTTACACGAGAATAGTATGACTGCAAAATTAGCGTCTCGTTTTTATTTTGGTAAAATACGTTTTATCCATGAATCATTACCTATGATTGAGGCTTTTTAACTATTTACACTTATTTTTTGTTATACTAATGTTAATAAATATATTAAATAGAGAGGTAGATTGGTATGTTTGAAAATAACCTCGAAATCGAAAACTCATTACATTATATGAGAGTTTTGAAAGTCGCGAAGCAAAAAAAATCTTAGAAATAATCACTGATTTAGGAAAAATAAGTCAATCTGAGGGTTTTTCCTTAAATGCGAGATCTCAAGAATTAATAGAAAAGATTGGCGCAATGCAGCGGAACTTGAACAGTTAATCAATGATGGAGAACTCAATAGCCAATCTGAAAAAGAAGTTTTTCAGGCGCTTCAAAGTAATTTACAAGAATTACAACTTGAATTAAAGCAGTTACCTTATTCTGACTATCCAATTATTAATAATCTATGTAAAGTAATTAATACCTTACTCGAAAAATTAGCTGATTTTTTGCTAAATGGGCCAATTGTTGCTAAAGGTGTCTATATTCCCGTTCCTGATGCGAAGCCACATCATTTTGATTTCTTTCATTCTTCTCGATCCTTAAATACTTCAGTAGAAGATTTATCAGAGAAATTAAGTCCTTTTTTTACAAGCCCTTCAAAATAAACAAAAGAAAAGCAGGGATGCTTTATTTTTGCTGGATTCAAGTTTCTCAAACTTATACTCTGGCCAAAGTCTACACACTAGATTAAAATGCCCTTTAATGTCACAGTGCCTAAAAGATAATCTCGTATTTTTTACGCCTGTCTATTGAATTAATACAATACCCATTGTGCAAAAATGTGAGGACCCTATGCCTATTTATGAATATCAATGTAAGGTCTGCGGCCATACTTTTGATACCTTACAGAGCTTTAGTGAAGCGTCTTTGACGGACTGTCCGGTATGTAAGGAACCTGCTTTAAAAAAATTGGTTTCACAGGCAGCTTTTCATTTAAAGGGTAGTGGTTGGTATGTGACGGATTTTAAAAACCCGCCGGCTAAAAAAGCTGACACTGATAAAAGCAAAATAGAAGACACGAATAAATCGGTCGATGCGAATAAAGACACGAGTAAACCTACGGAGACGAAAAGCAAAGAAGCGACTGCCGAAAAACCCCTGGATAAAACCAGCAAAATCGAAAAATCGGATAAATAATCCTCTTAAATTAAAATTATTATGCAAAGAACACATTATTGTCAGCAAGTGAATCAAAGCTTAGTCAATGAAACCGTCAGCGTTTGTGGTTGGGTGCATCATCGCCGTGATCATGGGGGTATTATTTTTATCGATCTACGTGATCGCAGTGGCCTTCTGCAAGTGGTGTTTAACCCGACTTCGCCTGAGTTGTTTAAACAAGCTGAAACCTTGCGTAATGAATATGTGGTGCAAGTTAGCGGAAAAGTCTGTATACGTCCGAAAGGTACCGAAAATGCTCAGTTAAAATCTGGAAGCGTTGAATTACAGGCTACGCAACTCACTATTTTAAATACTTCCGCACCGTTACCAATATCTATCGATGCCTACACGCCAGTGAGTGAAGAAGTCGCCTTACGTTATCGTTATTTAGATTTACGGCGGCCGGAAGTCCAAGTACGTTTCCGTTTGCGAACGCGCGTTGTGCAATTGATGCGGCATTTTTTTGAAGACAGAGGCTTTTTAGATATAGAAACACCGATGTTGACTAAAGCGACGCCCGAAGGAGCGCGTGATTATTTGGTACCAAGTCGTGTCCATTTGGGTGAATTTTATGCCTTGCCGCAGTCTCCGCAATTATTTAAACAATTATTGATGATGTCAGGATTCGATCGTTACTACCAAATCGTACGTTGTTTTCGTGATGAAGATCTGCGTGCTGATCGTCAACCTGAATTTACGCAACTGGATATGGAGATGTCATTTTGTAATGAAGAAGACATACAAACACTCAATGAAGCGTTGATTCGTCATTTATTTAAAGAGTTATTGGAGGTTGATCTACCAAACCCTTTTCCACGCATGAGTTATGCAACCGCCATGCAACGTTATGGTAGTGATAAACCGGATTTACGTATTCCGTTTGAATTGGTTGATATCGCTGACTTAGTTAAAGACATCGAATTTAAAGTATTTTCAGGACCGGCGAATGATCCGCAAGAACGAGTCACTGCATTACGCCTTCCTAAAGGGAGTGATTTGAGTCGTAAAGCCATTGAAGACTATACCCAATATGTGAGTATTTTTGGTGCTAAAGGTTTGGCTTATATTAAAGTTATCGATCGTGAATTGGGTTTGGAAGGCTTGCAATCGCCGATTTTAAAATTTATTCCAGAGCAGACGGTGTCTGCCATATTACAACGGCTGGCCGCAGAAAATGGTGATATCGTTTTCTTTGGCGCGGGTACCGCCAAAATGGTCAGTGAATCCTTGGGTGCTTTACGGGTTAAATTGGGCCATGATTTTAATTGTGTTAAAGCAGAATGGTCGCCGTTGTGGGTAGTCGATTTTCCATTATTTGAATATGATGCACAGGAAAAACGTTGGCAAGCTTTGCACCATCCTTTTACTGCACCTCAGGTTACTGATGTGGCTGAATTACAAGCCCATCCTGAAACCTGCTTATCGAAAGCTTACGATATGGTGTTAAATGGTTGTGAAATCGGTGGTGGATCGATACGTATTCACGACACTCATTTACAAGCGGCAGTATTTGATTTGCTAAATATCAATGAAGCGGAACAAAAAGAAAAATTTGGATTCTTGCTTGAAGCACTCAAATTTGGTTGTCCTCCGCATGGCGGTATGGCCTTTGGCTTGGATCGCTTAGTGATGCTGATGACCGGATCAAAATCCATACGTGATGTTATCGCTTTTCCAAAAACGCAAACGGCGAGTTGTCCATTGACACATGCACCGAGTTCGGTTTCTGAACAGCAATTAAAAGAGCTTTCGTTACAGATTCGAAAAAAGTAAAAAAATTAAACAGAGGTTCATACCTTATAATGGGTTTTAACTTGCTTGATACCAGTGATAGCATGACTTATAGTCTTTAGTATCAGCCTACTATTTGGATAATCATTAAGCATGTCAGATTCTAATACTGCGAACTTTAGCAAAGCGCTCAGCGGTGAGTACCGCATCCCGATTAAAGCCATCTTTTTAGAAGCATGGTATCGAGTAAAGGGGTTAAAAGCCTCTTATTGGCTAGGTTTTCTTTACTTCATATTGGTGATGGCGGCAGCTTGTCTGGTATTAGGCCTAGTATTAGCCTTATATGACGTGTTTATATTGCCATTGGCGACTGCCCATGATGTAGCCGCTTTATATCATTTAAAGTTAGTACTTAAATTTTTCGTTGTTGCTATTGTTGAAGTATTACGTTTTTTATTCACTGCTTCATTAGCCTATATGGCCTTAATCCATTTACGCCAGCAAACTATTCATGCGAATCTGGTTTTCTCATTTCAGCATGCGTTGCGGCCATTATTGATTATTGCATTATTATTATATTTATTTAATAGCGTTATTCTTTCCGGCAGTAACCTCTTTTTACATAGTGAATTACTGATACATCAAATTGCTTATTTAGGAAGTATTTTAGGGAGTATTTTTTTACTGCTCATTTTTTTAATCGGTTTCTTTTTATATTTTTATCTTTCTATCTTAGTGTATATGACGGTTTTGCTTATCTTGGATAAAAAAATGGCTTGGAAAGAAAGTTTACGTTTAGTTTTTCAATCAGTTAACCAACACGTTTTTAAAAATGTGAGCTTGATTATCGTAACCAGTCTAGTCTTTGGTCTTTTAACCTTAATGACCTTAGGTATTGGTTTAATTTGGTTGTTACCGATGACATCTTTAGTGACCGCTATCCAATATAATAAAATTTTTTGTGAAGGCAACTTATAATTTAAATGAATATAAATAGAAGATAATAGTATGGCAGGACATAGTAAATGGGCAAATATACAGCATCGAAAAAATAAACAAGATGCCAAGCGTGGTAAATTATTTACTAAATTAATTCGCGAAATTACTATCGCCGCGCGTATGGGAGGCGGAGATTTAAATAGCAATCCACGTTTGCGTTTGGCAGTTGATAAAGCCTTATCTGCCAATATGACTCGAGACACGATTGATCGGGCTACTAAACGCGGTGCTGGCGGTTTAGATGGTGCGCAAATGGAAGAAATTCGTTATGAAGGTTATGGACCTAAAGGTGTTGCGGTTTTAGTCGATACTTTAACCGATAATCGCAATCGTACGGTTGCTGAAGTGCGTCATACCTTTAGCAAATCGGGCGGTAATTTAGGCACGACCGGATCAGTGGCTTATTTATTTAGTAAAAAAGGGGTAATTACTTTTCCGCCGGATTCTGAAGAAGAGCGTATATTGGAGATTGCCTTAGAGGCGGGTGCTGAAGATGCTATTACTTATCCGGACAAAAGTATTGATATTTTGGTTGAAGAAAACCAATTAGCAAATTTAAGTAAACTTTATCAAGAAAAAAAATTAAATTTTGCGAATAGTGAAGTCACTTGGTTGGCAAGCACTAAAATTGAGCTGAATTCTGAAGATCAAGAAAAGTTGGATGATTTAATTGAACTATTAGAAGATTTAGATGATGTGCAAAATGTCTATACTAATCAAGCTTAATGCTTAATCCAGAAACCCATCCTTTAGCTAAAGATGTCATTATTTTAGGTATCGATCCGGGTTCTTGCATCACTGGTTACGGCATTATCCGATTGTTAGGTTCACAATTAGATTATCTTGATAGTGGTTGTATCAAACTGGCGAATATTGCTTTTTCTGAACGATTAGAAAGAATATTTACTGGTTTACAAAGTGTCGTTGCAGAATATAAACCGCAAGAAGTCGCTGTGGAACAAGTCTTTATGCATATTAATCCCAACGCTGCACTCAAATTAGGTCAAGCCCGAGGTGCTGCATTAACTGCCGCTGCAGTGGCTAAATTAATGGTGTGTGAATATTCTGCACGGCAAGTTAAACAATCGGTGGTGGGTTATGGTGCTGCGAATAAACAACAGGTACAACATATGGTACGCTTGTTATTAAACCTCGATCGTTCACCGCAAGCTGATGAGGCTGATGCGTTAGCGATTGCGATTTGTCATGCGCAAGTACGGCAGTCGCTAGGACGAGGATTGAAACAAGGATTTCGCCGAGGAAGAAGACGATGATTAATCGATTACGCGGCATTTTGATCGAAAAACAGCCACCGTATTTATTAGTTGAAGTGGCCGATGCGTTTACTTACGAAGTACAAGCGTCTATGCATACCTTTTATCAACTGCCGGAGTGTGGAGAAAAGATTTTTTTATACACACAATTTATTGTGCGAGAAGATGGACATTTTTTATACGGTTTTAGCACGGCCGATGAACGCGGATTATTTACCCAACTGTTAAAAGTAAATGGTGTCGGTCCGAAAGTTGCCTTAAGTATTTTATCAAAAATACAGGCAGCAGAGTTTGTTCGTTGTGTTGAAGAGCAAAATGTAATCGCTTTGCAAGCCGTTCCCGGAATAGGAAAAAAAACAGCAGAACGTTTAATCATCGAGATGCGCGATCGCTTAAAAAGTTTATCCCATAACCAATCAACAGAATCCAATAAAAATATTATTCGGTCATTGCAACATGTTCAGCAAGATGCTATATCCGCCCTAGTTGCTTTAGGATATAAAAACCAAGAGGCAAGTCGAGCGGTATTACAGATTAAAGACACTGGCTTGTCCTTAGAATCGTTAATCCGACAAGCCTTGAATAGTGTAGGTTAGGGTTATTGATCGTCTTGATTTTTTTTGCAATTTTTAAAGCACTTAATATTTTCCTAAGATTTTCAAGATAGTATAAAAGCTATACAGTAATAGTTTCATCATCGAGGTTTTGTATGCCTTCACCAACAGAAGAACAAATGCTTGAATCGGAACCAACAAAGTCCTATTAACTTAATTAATGTATCAACACAAAATAATTTTTGTGGTTATTATGCGCTGGCTAGACGTATCATTAATGATAATAATTTTGCCGTAATACTCGATAAATTTAATCAGTTTTATCAAACCAACTGGTATTTTGATGAGCTTGTTGAAGTGCTTGGAAAGATGCATCCTGAACAAGCCGAAATCATGCTGGGGTTGGTGATTCAACATCATTATCCATTGTCTTCAGAAGAAGGAACAGGTTTACCTACTGAGGATCTGCAGCCTATTTGTCAAGCATTGGGATATAACCCGACTTTCTATTTTGCAGATTCTAAAGATTATTTAGATTCAATCCAAACTGCACTTCATGGTTCATTAGCTCCAAATGAAATTTTAATTTCTTTTAATCCACCTAAAGGTGAGGCGACTATTGGCCACTATAATTTGATAGAACCAGATGATGAAATCTTTGCGATGGATATGAGTCGAAGAGATCCTTTATACCAGGGCGTCTATACTATTAACAACCAAGGCGGTGATAAATTTATTGACAATATAAAAGAATCGGTAGCAGAAATTAAACCGACATGGGCCGATAAGAAAAAAGAACAATTGCTGAAAGATGATGAAAAGTTGGCTTGGGAATGTGCGATTGCGGATGCTCGAGCAGAAAACTTAACATTCTTTAAAAATCCACGTACAGACCTTGAAATAAAAACCCGACTTGTTGAGCTGCAACATATAGAACTTGAATATTATAATAGTAAACGGATGTCTAAATGATAACCTCTAGCTATAGCCTTTAATGATATTTATCTGGTTTGTACAATTATTTTCTAAAATAAATTGCAATTCTTTGTGTGTGAACTAATCCAGCTTATGGGTTATATCAGGATTTTTTTATAACTTTGTTTTTTATCAAGTCAACGTTAAACCGGTTGTTTGATTATCATGGATTTCAACTTGGGTTTTAGAGTCATTTTTTATAGAGTCATAGAAGCGAGCAGAATAATCTCTGCTGGTACTGGGTCCAGGCCTGGGTATAGGAGGTGAAGATGATACTGTTTGAACGGTGCTTGGAGTAGCTTGTACTTTAATTTTTAAAATAGTATCTGCTTCTTAAATTGTTCTAAGTTCAGCTTTAATGCTATACAGCGCTTCTTGCAGTTTTTTAGCGGCTTCTCGATTATTAAAACTTAAATCCATCAATATCCAGAAAAAAATAACGATCGGTATCACTGCAAAAGGTGGAGATACAATGGAAAGCGCTGAGCTGACGAAGAGTGCAAAACCAACTATGCTACCGATATGATCTGGAATTAAATTCAAAAATTTCTTGAGGCGCGGCTAATGTTTACTGCTATTGATGTATTTTTTTAGAATCTCAATTACATGTAGCATGGACTCAGTAGAAAAGGGCTTTTTTCTTCATTCCCACAACTAAAATTATCTAATTGTGCAATAAGCTTTAAACAATCTTTGAGTAATTGAACACGACAACCTTTTAATTTCTTAAAGCTAGACAAATCTAATTTATTTTTAGTTATCCAACTGAGTGGTTCGCCAGTTAATTGCTCTTTAAGTAATGCAGCAGTAATGTTAGAAAATTCTAGACTCATTTAACTTCCTTTTATTTTTTTACTAATTAACTAAGATAACTTATTTTTTTATACCCAGCAATGCTCAATGAAATATTATTCTAACCATAAAAATAATTTATTCAGCTCGAATAATCTTTTTTCAATCTTATGAATGCTTGCTAACTTATGAATGCTTGCTAAAAACGCAGTATTTAGCTAATAATAGATAGATTGTTTGGAAAAAATACAGTTAAATTATTTTCAGTGACTCTTTCCCTTTATATTATTAGTTATGCCAATCTCTGATCGTTTAACTTCTGCTAAAGCTCAATCTGAGGATGAAAAGAATCATCCACGTATTCGGCCACTGACTTTAGCGGATTATTTGGGACAAACATCGGTGTCTGAGCAAATGGCTTTGTTTATCCATGCGGCGCGCGCACGTAACGAAGCTTTAGATCATGTATTAATCGTGGGTCCGCCAGGATTAGGGAAAACGACATTGGCGCATATTATTGCGCATGAAATGGGTAGTGCGCTTAAGCAAACCTCAGGACCGATTTTAGAAAGGGCTGGAGATTTAGCGGCTTTATTAACCCATCTCGAAGCCAAAGAAGTGTTATTTATTGATGAAATCCATCGCTTAAGTCCTGTCATTGAAGAAATATTGTATCCCGCCTTAGAAGATTATCAATTAGATATCATGATAGGCGAGGGGCCGGCTGCGCGTTCGATTAAATTAGATTTACCGCCATTTACACTGATTGGCGCTACCACTCGTGCTGGTTTGTTAACTTCCCCGTTGCGAGATCGATTCGGAATTGTTCAACGCCTAGAATTTTATAGTGTCACGGATCTTTGTCGTATTGTGACGCGTTCGGCAGGAATTTTAGGCGTGACAATCGACGCACAAGGTGCAAGTGAAATTGCTAAACGTTCACGAGGTACGCCACGGATTGCGAATCGTTTGCTACGCAGAGTCCGAGATTTTGCTGAAGTAAAAGCCAATGGCAGCATCGACCAGGCGTTGGCCGCCCAAGCTTTAGATCTATTAGAAGTGGATAAAGAAGGTTTTGACCAACAAGATCGAAAGTTATTATTAACACTCATCGACAAGTTTGAGGGTGGGCCTGTGGGTTTAGATAGTTTAGCCGCGGCTATCGGTGAAGAACGTGATACGATAGAAGAAGTGATCGAACCGTATTTAATTCAACAAGCCTTTATTATGCGAACCCCCCGTGGTCGAATGGCTACCAGAAAAACCTATATTCATTTTGGATTGACGATGCCTGGCCATCTCAACGGACAGAAACAGCTCAGTTATGATTTTTCTGATAAAATAAACGAATAACTGTTCCATTTTTAGAGAATCAAAATTTTTACATTTAAAATGATTAGAGAGTAGGTAATGCCAACTATCGATCCCTCATTGTGGAGTTATTTTTCTGCAGCTAGCGGTATAGTCAAATTGGTTATGTTAATTTTGCTGGTTGCATCGATTGTTTCTTGGTCGATGATTTTACAGCGTGGATTTATGTTAAGACGTTCACGTAAATTATTGGCGCAGTTTGAAGATAAATTTTGGTCAGGTATTGACCTCAGTAAATTGTATGCTGACTTAAATCGTGAGCAGGATCAACACAGTGGTTTATCAAGTATTTTTCATGCCGGATTCCGTGAGTTTCTGCGCTTACATCAACAAGTAGGTAATGTCCCGATGGTTATTATGGAAGGGGTACAACGCTCGATGCGTATTGCTTATTCTGAGCAGCATCAGCAACTCGAGAAACATCTCGATTTTTTAGCGACTTTAGGATCGACGAGCCCCTATGTGGGTTTGTTTGGTACGGTATGGGGAATTATGACGTCTTTTCAAGCTTTGTCGGCTTCACAACAGACAGCCACCATCGCTATGGTTGCGCCCGGTATTTCTGAAGCTTTAGTCGCTACTGCAATGGGTTTATTTGTCGCTATCCCCGCAGTGATTTTTTATAATCGGTATTCGCAACAGATCCAACATTTATTGCATCATTATCATCGCTTTCAAGAAGAATTTTCGAATATTTTGTACCGTCAAGTTCATGGTAGTGGAAATCATGCTGCATAATCCTTATCAATTTTCACCGCAAAAACATAAAGGACCGATGTCTGAGATCAATGTCGTTCCTTACATTGATGTGATGTTAGTATTATTAGTTATTTTTATGGTCACCACGCCGTTGCTGTCGCAAGGTATTAAAGTAAATTTGCCACAGGCTCAAGCGCAAACCATTGCTCCTGCGCAGGAACCCATTATTGTATCGGTGGATGAAAAAGGGCTTTATTATTTAAATACCGCGCCGCATCCTGAAACGGCTTTGGATGCTCATCAATTAAGTTTAGCGGTGAGTGAACAGCTCCGCAGTGCCGAGCAAAAAAAGTTGCCACGCCAAGTTTTTGTTAAAGGGGATAAAAAAGTCGATTACGGTACGGTAGTGACCGCCATGGTTTTATTACAACAAGCGGGAGCTACCAATATAGGTTTATTAACGGAGTCACCCACAAAAGTTGTTTGAAAATTCTAGTGCGAAGCGTATATGTTGAATCGAGTTAATAAAGAAAACTATCGTTATTCGCTAATTATTGCGATTTTGTTGCATATCGTTTTATTTTTTGCTTTATTTTTAACATTACGTCATAGTTCAAAATTATTATTTCAAGCACCACCTCCTTTACAAGTGATCCACGCAATGGCAATACCGATGGATAGCTTGCTAAAAAAACCTACACCCATCTTAGATAAAATAAAACCACTACCAAAAGCTGTCGCCAAAGCCTTCTCGAAACCGATTTTACTCGAAAAAAGTCCAGTGTTATTGCCCATCAAGGAAAAAAAACTTTCTAAAGCTGAGCAAAATAAAATTATTGCGCAGAAAGTAGCGAATAAATCGCCGTCTTTGGCCAAAAAGGGGACTGCTAAAACCCATCCGATCAAGTTGGTAGTGAGTAAAACAAAAAAAACGCTGGATAAACATAAACCGATAAAACTTTCTAAAGAATCATTAAAGTTAGTTGAAAAAAATGTTCAGCAATTACTTGATCAAGAAATGAAATCACTGGCGAAACAACAAATAAATGCAGCGCGCAATGCGGCGACCACGGATAAATATCGCCATCTAATTTTACAAGCGATTGCACAACAGTGGATTATTCCTCCAGAAATGAATAAACATCTGGAAACAAAATTAAGGGTACATTTGGCGCCAGGGGGCATGGTGTTAGAAGTGATTATTGTTAAGAGTAGTGGAAATGCAGTACTTGATCGTTCAGCACAGACGGCAGTGTATAAAGCATCACCTTTGCCAGTACCCAAAAATAACGGATTATTTCATACGTTTCGTCAAATTAATCTAACCGTTCGTCCTGAAGGTGTTATTACACAATAATTAGTTTATTTAATTAATTAAATAAATGCTAAGTTATCAATAAAAAAGATGGATAGTCAGAATTAATCTAATCTTAAGATTCTAAAATTATACTCGATCATTCTTAAACCTAGCTTAAGGATCGATCATGCCAAAAAAAATAAAAAAAACTAAAAGTCTCAGTTTATTTGGTTGCTTTAGATCTCCGATAGAAAAAGAAGAGATGCTGATATCAAAACCAAACACGTTGAATGATTTAGAAACACAAACGCTAAAAGAAGTTAAACAAAAAATAGCGATGATTGAGAAGCTAGAAAAAACTTATGAACAACAACATTTATTAGCGCTTATGAAGTCCATAAAGAATTTTTCTGAGAAAGAAAAAACTTTTGAGAAAATTGGTATTTTACAGGGAATGATTGCTATGTATGAAGAAAAAAAAACGGACTGGAATAAGTTCCCATCGATACCCTCAGCAGTTTTAGTAGCCCCCATTCAAAATACTCCAAAAATCTCTTTATTTCAGCAACAATTACAAATACAAGCAACTAAACTAAAACCAGTTAATAAAATAGAACTTCAAGAAGATCGACAAATAACTAAACAGGAAAATGGTCAAGTTGTTTTAGTTTTAAAACCAGATGATCTTGCTAGAAACAAACTTAAACCCGTCCAAAGTTCAGTAATGTCAAATAAAAAAGAAGGGCTTTCCGAATTAGATAAACTATTGGCTAAACGAAAAGTAATTTCTGAAAATATCAACACTGTAAATACAGATAATGTTACTTGCAAGACAGAAGCGTTATTGAAATCAAATGTTGTTTGTTTATCCAAAGAAGAAGAATTAGATAATTTTGAATTTTTTGAAAAGGTTTGTAGTGCTTCGGGATTCTCTAATAATGAATTTGATAGTCCAAGTCGTTTTATAAATGCACTATCAAAAATTTTAGAAGACACAACTCTTATGGATGAATTAGATGAGTTATTAAAAAATTTGCAAGAATTTTTGTATGAACCAGAGAATGAACAAACTAGAAGTTCTCAAACTTCGGTAAGTATGCATTTCAAACCTACCAATGATAAGCCCATTATTGTCGAAGAAACTCTTAAATCAATCCCAAAAATTTAACGAAACCTATTAAAGAATAGTATACGATTATTAAATCGTATACTATTCTTGCAATTAACTTTTTGTGTTAATGAAACTTTATAACGAGGTTTATAGCGTTCCTGATATATCCATGATTATGCCTAGATCGTTAAGACTGCTTCGGCTTTTCGAGCGTGGAGGAGGGGCTGTGGAAAATTTATCGAAAGTGTTTCTTTTAGGAGGTTTAGAGGGTTCTGGAATTAATTCACGCATATAATTTTCAATTTTTTTTATTGGATCTTCCTCTTGAGTTAAACGAATTAATTTATCAATTATTAATTGTTTTTCATGAGTGGCTTTGATAGTAGGCAAATGAATTTCCAGCGGATTCCAAACTACAAAATAAGCTTGATTGCTCAGCAGAAACCGATTTTCTTCCTTAGAAAGCTCAACACGATTGTTAGCAGTAAGTAGGTTATTTGCTCCTAACACCCTTAAAACCCTTACCATACTTCCAGCTTCGAGGGGTTTTTCGAGTAGGCAATCTAAATTTCCTTGGGTTAAATATTTGTTCCCGAGAATATTGACCGCATTTACAATATTACTTAATTCATCATCAAGCTTATTTTGCGTTACTATTTTGAAATATTTAGCGATATTGTCAAAATTAGTTTGAATTAATAATCCCCTAGTATTTAATAGAGGGAATAATAAGGCCAGTTGTGAAAATTGATTTCCTTTTAGTTCGGATAATTTATTGAGATTAGAGGGATTTAAGAGTTTGTTGTTATAGAGTTGATTCAATGTCTCTGGGATTCCGCAATAGTCTATATCAGTTAAATAATCTAATAACGCTCGATAAACTTTATAAGATTCTTGTGTGGATTTAGGTTTGTTTTTAATAAAACATTGATAAATCTGTAAAAGATTAGCTTGATCATGGCTACTGAGCTTGCGTAGTGCGCGTATCGCTCCCTGATCCCGACGAAATAATTTTCGCCATTTACCTTTTTTAACATCATAGACTTGTAGAGCGGCTTGTATTTCTTCGGGTAATGACATAATAACTCCTTGTTATTGCTTGTTTAGTATGCAATGTTGCCCACCAAAATAGGGGAATGCTAGTGTAGCAACATTTTAGTCATTATGTCTTTTTTTATTAAAAATAAAAAAATTTTTTAATTTATTTAATTAAATTTTTTAAATTTAATTGGAGCTCGGCGTGAAAGCATATCGATCCCCCCCCCCAAATTGTGTTATAGGTTAGAATGTTTGTAAAATATCGCGACCCAGTTTGATTCTTTCGTCTCCTAAAAATTTATTCGTTAGAATGACTACCCCTGTTTTTTGCGCAGGAATATAAGCCATATAACTGGACATTCCATAACCAGAACCGGTTTTATCAATAAAAATTGGCTTATTGGCTAGCGTATTGTTTTTGATAATTTTTTTGCTAGAAAAGGTTGGGAATCCGTCTTTATCGAAAGTAATAAAATAAGTGTCGCCGATAGCCTTTTTTAATACAGAGAGATGATGGGCTTGCCAAGCCAGTTGTTCGCAAGAGAGGTGGTCAGCAAAACAAACTCGAGTTTGATGGACGCATAGGAAAGTTTTACGCAGATTTTTATCACGAAGCGTATCGGTATTAATTTGTGCAAATAAGTACTTAGCCAGATCGGTAATATTGGATTTTAACGAAGCAGCAGCAAACCAGGTTTCAAGATTTTTATTATAGGTAACACTGTTATTCTGGGGGTCATGACCCCTGGAAAGATATTTTTCTTGGCTTGCCGGTACTTGTAAATAGGTTGAATGCATCTGCAAGGGAGCTAGAATTTTGTTTGATAATAGCGTTTGATAATTCTGATGGTAACTATTTTGTAACACATAGCCGATTAAACCTATCCCGGCGTTTGAATAATAATATTCACTGCCAGGTGCCTTAGAGGGTTGGTATTGTTGTAAGTCTTGTATCAGTCCTGCGTAATGAGTGGGTCGCGGTTTGAAATCAAAGGGTAACCCCGACGTATGTGTAAGTAATTCATACAGCGTAATCGATTTTAGGTGAGGATTTTGTCTTAATTCGGAAAAATAGTGAGTAATTGGAGTATTTAAATTTAATCTTTTTTCAATCATCGCTCGCGCGGCGAGTGCGGCCGTAAAGGTTTTAGTAAAGGAACCAATGGTATAAATTGTCTGGTTGCTGGTGGGCGTTTTTTTTACCGGGTCGGCCCAGCCTAGATTATAAAAATGGATTTTATTTTGATCAATAACCGCAATCGACATGCCTGGAACTTGATTTTTTTTTTTGGAAATCCTGTGCCAGTGCATTTATTTTTTTATCGTTATAAGCATAGGCTGGAATTTGTAGGCAAAGGATGAATAAAAGCAATCCGTAATTAAAATATTTTTTCATAAATCAAATAACCTTTTTAAATAAGTACAATCTATTATTGTTCATGCTATGCCGGTTGATTTGGCAAAATGCAGTGGTAATTTTATCAGATACTTGAGTCAATAGTTTATGCATTGACATAGACAAAATTTTTTTCACTGTTAATATGTTATGCTCAAAAAAAATAGAGAGGAATGATAAAGCTTTTTAAAAATCCTAAAATAAGGGACCGGCTTATGAGCCAGCACAGGATGCTAGCGAGAACCTGACTTATCCTATTTTTATACACTTAAGTTTGGGATTAACAAAAAATGTCGAATAATCGTTTTATAAATAGATGTTTACAAAACCCCTATTATCCTTGGTTAGTGTGGGGTTTAGCGGCGAGTGCTTTTTTTATCGAGTATTTTGCACGAGTGGCGCCTGCAGTGATGGTCGATTCATTAATGCACGATTTTAAAGTGCAGGCCTTAGCCTTAGGAAGTTTATCGGCTTTTTTTTATTACACCTATGTGGGTATGCAGATCCCAGTGGGTATTTTAGTCGATCGATTTAGTTTGCGTTGGTTATTAACCAGCATGATCTTTCTTTGTGGTGTGTCTTGTTTAATTTTTGCTACTACCACCCATCTAGAAATTGCTGAATTTGCGCGCTTAATGATGGGGTTTGGTGCAGCCTTTGCATTTGTAAGTGCATTAAAAGTAGCAGCAGTGTGGTTTCCGGCACAAAAATTTGGTTTACTAGCCGGTTTAACGCAAGCTCTGGGGATGTTAGGCGCAGCAGTAGGACAAATGCCAATGGCCTATTTAGTAGAAAACCTCGGTTGGCGTAATGCTTTAACCTTTATTGCAGGGTTGATGATTTTCTTGTCTGTGATGGTTGCTTTGTTAGTGCGAGATCCGAGCATGTCCGCGACGCAGGTGAAAGCTAAAAAAACCTTAACGGACTCCCCTTGGTCAGGTTTGTTGCGAGTATTGCAGAATCCACAAAGTTGGTGGAATGCCTTATTTGCAGGTTTGCTCTATGCGCCTACTGCTGCTTTAGCGGAATTATGGGGCGTTAAATTTTTTCGGCAAACTTACGATTTAAGCAACGAAATGGCCGCCATGGGGATCAGTTTAATCTTTATTGGCTGGACGATAGGGGGGCCGCTAATCGGTTGGATTTCAGATAAAATTCAACGGCGCAAGATTATACTCATTTTATCTGCAAGTTTAAGTTTATTGTTTGCCAGTCTAGTCATATTAGTTCCTGGTTTACCTTTAGGTATTTTGTTTTGTTTGTTATTTTTATATGGATTTGCCAATACGGGTGTTGCGACTTCCTATGCGGTAGCTTCTGAAATTAATCCACAAGCGATTGCTGGAACCTCAGTAGCATTCGCAAATATGGCTTCGGTAATCGTGGGGGCAGGGTTTCAACCACTAATTGGCTGGATGTTACAAAAAAATTGGGATGGTGCGATGCACCAAGGTTTAGCTTTCTATTCTAATAGTGATTTTCGTACCGCTTTATTGGTCTTAGTTGGTAGTTTACTGTTAGCCCTATTTGTTGCGGGTGGTATTAAAGAAACCTATTGCCGACGTATCTAAACGAGGGTTGGATAAATTTACCATCAACTCAGGAAAGGGTTGATGGTAATATAATACGCTAAAAATAATTGTTATTTCAATACTAACGATGCAAGTTGTTGTTGCGTGTCTACTTCATCGGTATTGGCTACGGGAGCGTTCGCAGTAAAAAAGTCACTGCGCGAAACCGATGATTGTGTCACTTTGTGGGTTTTAGCAGAGATAAAATTGACAATATTATCGAGATTTATTTGGCTTGCTTCACTCCAAATACTGTCATCAAGCGTAGCATCAGGGACATAACGTTGATTGAAGCGAGTAACCCAGGCTTTGGTTGCTTCATCATAGTGGCCACTGGTTTGTAATGCATAACCATATTCTCTTAATTGGTTTTGGAGATCGGTAATTTCACGTGTTGAACTAGCAGTGGATACGCATACTGTGTTTTTTTGTTCGGATGTTGTTTCAATGAATAAACCAAAACCTTGCTCAGCTAATTCTTTTACCATTTCTTGCCAGAAAATTTTTCCAGGCGCTTGATGACGAGGGAATATTGTTCCTTCACCTTCAGTTAACGTTTGTTTTTCGTTATTAGCAACGTCACCTATGCTTGTAGCAACTTCACCTAGGCCTAAAAGGTTAATTTTTAAATCAATTTCAGAATGTCTTATACGAAAATCTTTTAAAAAGGCCACAAGTTTATCTTTTTGTTCTTGTGTGTAAGCTTCACTTCCTGTATTTAGAAGCATGACATGCACTGCAGTTTCATTTAAGGAGGTGTTTCCTCTAAAAGAGCTTGTACCGCTGGTGAATGATATTATCGTCTTTTCTGCCGCAAACTGATCCTGATGACCTTCTCTATTAATAAGATGATGAACGCTTCTACTATCACCCTTATTATAAAGAGCTAGTAAGGTTTCTTCTATTGAAGGTGTAACAGAGTTGGTAAGAATTAAAAATTGGACCGTTTTTTTTCTGATCTTAAAGGTTTTATTATTAGTCGTTCCGCTAATGTCTTGATCTGCAAATTCCATTTGATTTGGCATACTATTTTCTCCTATTTTTTTAATAGTAAATTATGAATTTTCTTTTTAATTGTAACATAAAATGTTAAAAAAAATTATTAATAGTTTATTGTATATTTTTAATTAATAATAATGATGACTTTTATCAATTTATATTGAATGTGACGTTCTTTTTTTCTTGTTGTTGCAAAACTGAGTTAGATTGGATTTGATGTTCTGGCTCAAATAGACTTATTGTCCGGTTTATAGCAAAAAAAATCTGAATGATGGGAATTATTTTGAAAATGATGTTGTACGGCTTCATTTATTTTTTGTTTAAGGGTAACCAGGTAGGGATAGTCAATGTTAAGCGTTATTTTTTCTAAATTTATTATAACAGAATTTATTATAACAGAATAAAATTAATCATTTGAAAAATAATTTTATTATTGAAAATTTATAAATAATTACTATTTAATTTTAATTAAATTTTAAAAAATTGGTTAAAATATGAATAAACTAGCTATTGAACTAATTTATATTAAAATAATGTGTAATAGTTCTATAGGTAAGTAAGCTCTCAAGGGGTACTCAGTGACGCTATTGATTAAATTTTATTAAATGAGTTATCGGATGTTAAAAAATACCATAGCGGTTTATGGCACTATCGCCAAATTTTTTCATTGGTTAATGGCAGTGCTGATCATTGCGATGTTTATCATTGCTTTTACGATGATCAATATCCCGATATCACATTTTAGTGATGTTTTATTTAATCTTCACAAAGCAACCGGTTTGCTGATATTTGGTTTGCTGATTCTCAGATTAGCCTGGCGCTCCATTAATAAAACACCGAAATTACCGCCTTCGATTCCGTTATGGCAGCGCCAGTTGGCTAAATTTAATATTACCGCACTGTATCTATTGATGGCGGCGATGCCGTTAACCGGATTTTTTATGTCAACACTGAGTGATCACACGATTAGTTTTTATGGTATTTTTACTATACCAGCTTTAGCGGATAATCAGCAGTTGTCCCAATTTTTTGCTAAAGCGCATGAAATATTAGCCTATTTATTGATCGCCTCATTCACTTTGCATGTCATCGGTGCGTTTTACCATCCGGTTTTGCAAAGAATGTGGATATTATCTAAAAATAAAGTGAAATAATGGAGAATAACAAATGAATGCGTTGGGTTTAGCAAAGCCGTGTGCTACGGCGAAAAAATTTACAAAAAAAATTATTGGTATCTTATTCAATATCATCTCTCTCAGTAGTTTAGCGCTGAGTCAGAATGCTTTGGCAGCACTGAATCTTGAATTAACTCAAGGGGTTGCGAATCAATTACCGATTGCCATCGTAGCTTTCACGACCACCGAATCGTTTCCTCCCGAAAACGATATGACCAGCGTCATTCAATCTGATTTGAATCATAGTGGTCAATTTAAGATCACACGCGTAAAAAAAATACCGCAGTCCGATAAAACGGCAATGGCATATTGGCGCACTCACCACATTGATGATGTTATTTTCGGAAAAATAACGCCAATAGGACAGGAAAAATATCATGTTCATGTCGATTTAATGCAAGTTGCACAAGGACGTAAGCAAATTTTAGCGCAACGAGAGTTTACTGCGAATCACTCGCAATTACGGACATTAGCGCATCATGTGAGTGATCTTGTTTATGAAAAATTAACCGGTGTAAAAGGAGTCTTTTCGACACGTATCGCTTATGTATTAGTGAAACGTGAAAATAATCATCGTATTTATAGTTTACAAGTGGCTGATATGGATGGATATAATGCCAAACCTTTATTAACGTCGACACAACCTATCATGTCACCAGCGTGGTCGCATGATGGTAAACGCATTGCTTATGTTTCTTTTGAAAAAATTATGCCGCGCATCTATATTCAAACCATTGCGAATGGCCAACGTCAATGTGTTAGTGATTATCCGGGGATTAATGGTGCGCCAGCATGGTCTCCCGATGATAAAATTTTAGCATTAGCCTTATCTAAAAATTCTGCAACACCGAAAATTTATTTAATGGATTTAGCCAGTAAAAACTTACGCCAAGTTACTTTTGGCTTTTCTATCGATACTGAACCCACTTGGTCAGCAAATGGTCGATTTTTATTGTTTACTTCGGATCGCGGAGGTGGGCCACAAATTTATCAAGTGAATTTGCACAGTAAACGCTTACAACGCATTACCTTTGAGGGTAGTTATAATGCACGTGCTTCGTTTTCACCGGATGGAAAAATGATAGTGGTACTCAATCGTGAACAAGGAATGTATAATATAGCCGTGCAAGATTTAGACGACGATACTTTATTAAACGTTACGCATTCGGGTTTTGACGCATCTCCTAGTTTCGCACCCAATGGGCAAATGGTTTTATATGAATCAAAACCAAACACACAGGGGATGTTAGGCATGGCTTCTATTGATGGAAGAATCAATTGTCGTTTACCGACACCTGAGGGTGATGTACAAGATCCGGTTTGGTCGCCTTTTTTATCGAGTTAACTATTTTGTGAGGTGAGTTTTATGTTAATAAAAAAACTGTTAAAAGTAAGTGTTTTGACTGCGGCATGTTTTAGTTTAGGTGCTTGTTCTACTGCAGATAAAAATGAATTAGGCGAAATGTCAGCTACTCCAACTCATGCAGATAGTGCGCTGACACAAGGAGCAGGCGATGTGGGTAGTTTTTATGGTGATGAAAGCACACATCCAATGCAAGTCGGAAATCAAGAATATTATTTTGACTTTGATAAAAGTTTTGTTCGCGATGAAGATAAACCTTCGTTGCAAGTCCAAGCCCATTATCTAATTTGCCATCCGCAAGCTAAAATATTGATAACAGGTAACACCGACGAAAGAGGTAGTCGTGAATATAACATTGCTTTAGGTCGACGTCGTGCATTAAGTGTACAACAATTTTTAATTGCGAATGGTGTCAATGCCAGACAAATTTTAACAGTAAGCTATGGTGCAGAAAAACCAATAGCATTTGGTCATACCGAAACAGATTATGCAAAGAACCGTCGCGCTGATTTACAGTATCAAACTCCGGTTATCACCGATAAGATGTAAGTAAGGATTAACTATGTTGTCGAATTTATCTTTGAATAAATTATTTACATTGCCAAATAGCGATTGCCTATTAAATCAAAGGATAAATGCGCGCTTAGTTAAACGGGTAAAGATAGGCTTATGCTGTCTCGGTTTATTATTCAATTCATTTGCGTTTGCATTGGCACCGGTCGTTGATGCTTATGACGATGATGAAGATGATGCGCCGGCAGTGACGCATCCTGCAAATCCTGCTATGCCTGCCAACGAAACAAATCAGGCGTCAGACAGCAGCTCAGCTTCCCGGCCAACATCATCGAGTCCACCGGCGCCGAATACGCCTGCAGTCCCCAGTAATTCGGCTTCTTTTTCCTTGGAACAGCGCGTCACAATTTTAGAGCGACAAATTACTAATCTTAATCCTATGCTGGTGCAAGTAGATGATCTACAACAGCAAATACAAAGTTTACAAGGGAAAATTGAATCACAACAACACGCCATCAAGGTATTGGAAGAGCAAGTGCGTAACCAATATTTAGCCTTAGAAAAACGTTTCGCTCCTCGAATGCGTTCGAGCGTAGTTTCTACTGAAAAACCTGCTAATGTTGCAAATCCTTCGATAAATAATACCTTGAGTCCACGCCCAATAGTCGATATGAGTAGTAAAAAAGAGACTTCGAATGACAGAAAATCGATGCTACCTAATTCGGCGCCTACACCCGCGGCTGAGCGTGCTTATCAGGCGGCTTTTCAGTTATTGAAAACTAAACAATACAACGAGGCCATAGAAGCGTTTGAAACATTCAATAAAAAATTTCCGAACGATTTGAATGTTGCGAATGCTGATTATTTTTTAGGTCAGTTGTATTTATTGCAAGGACAAGCTGATTCAGCGATTAACTTTTTTAAACGCTTTATTAATCGCTATAGTCAAGACGCGCGTGTTCCTGATGCGATGTTGCAGTGTGGCTTAGCTTATTTTGCTAAAGGAGATAAAGCCATGGCGATGGAGTTATTTGAAAAAATAATTCAGCAATATCCAGATTCAAAAGCCGCACAAGCCGCTCAAGCTCGTTTACAGCAATTTAAAGCGATGATTTCTGCTGCAAGCATTTCGTCGAAAAACAAAGTGTAAAGGTTATCAAACCTCTTGCAAAGCTTGTGTTATTTTACTAGCTCCCTATACTCAGCCATTGGATTTTTGACAAGGCGTCATGAAAATGAAGCAACCGGAATGTGTTTTATGCGGCATGAGAGTTGCAAATTGAACGGTAACAGTAACATCGCCAAAAACAAATGCGAAGAGTATTATACTATGAGAATTGCATTAGGTATCTCCTATCATGGCAGCGCCTATCATGGTTGGCAGTCACAAACCGGATTAGCTTGTATACAAACCTATTTAGAGCAAGCGATTAGTCAAGTTGCCAATCATCCGATAGCGTTGAGCTGTGCTGGGCGAACCGATAAAGGCGTGCATGCCTTAGGTCAGGTCGTGAATTTTGATAGCACCGCACAGCGATCTCAACGTGCTTGGTTGTTGGGCTGTAATAGTTATTTACCTGCAGATATTCGAATCAATTGGGTGCAAGAAGTGGACAGCAGTTTTCATGCGCGATTTTCAGCATTCGCACGTCGTTATTATTATATTATTTATAATCATCACTTGAAAAATGCATTGTGGAATCAATATACCAGCCATTGTTATTATCCTTTGAATGAAAATGCAATGCAGTCGGCTGCACAGCATCTGATAGGCGAACATGATTTTAGTTCGTTTCGAGCAGCGAGTTGCCAGGCAAAGAGTGCCTGTCGGGAGATGCAACACATTAAAATAAGACGTCAAGGATGCTATGTCATTATTGATATCCAAGCCAATGCTTTTTTACATCACATGGTACGGAATATCAGTGCTGTATTAATGGCGATAGGCACAGGGAAAAAACCTATTGACTGGGCTAAAGAAGTTTTATTGGCGCAGGATCGTAAATCCGCCGATGTGACGGCTACTGCAAATGGACTTTATCTCACTCAAGTGTTTTATCCAGAAAATTTTGCATTACCTCCTGCAGAAAATGATTTTTTTAGAATACCGTTCATACTTGGAGATTTAGAATCTAAAAATTAATAAAATACTTGGTTTTACCCGAGCTCTATTGCATAATCCCTTGCAATTTTAGACTTATACTTACCGTTGGATTTTTGGCAAGGCGTCTGAGTATGCGTAAGCGGAATGTATTTAATATACATGAGGGTTTCGAATTGAGCGGTAACGCAGAAAAAATTCAAATGCGAAGAGTATTCATCATGAAAGTGAGGTTACCTGTGTGATGAACGGCAATGTCCTTGAACTCAAAGGAATCACTAAACGCTTCGATGATGAAGACGTATTAGAAGATATTAATTTCGAGGTGAGGCACGGTGAATTTTTGACCTTGCTGGGTCCGAGTGGTTGCGGAAAGACCACGTTATTACGATTAATTTCTGGCTTTGAACAGCCCGATGCGGGAGTCATTTGTATTAATGGTATCGATGTCAAAGGATTATCACCTCAAGCACGCCATGTTAATACGGTTTTTCAAAGCTATGCTTTATTTCCGCATCTAAATGTTTTTGACAATATTGCGTTTGGTTTGCGTTGTAAAGGAGGGATGTCGAAAGCGGAAATTGAACAGCAGGTTAATGATGCTTTAAATATGGTGAAGTTATCTCACTTAAGTGAACGCAAACCTTCACAATTGAGTGGTGGCCAGCAGCAACGTGTGGCGATAGCCCGAGCGGTGGTGAATAAACCGAGTATACTTCTATTGGATGAACCGTTAAGTTCTCTAGATTATCGATTACGCAAAACCATGCAGCTTGAGTTAAAACAACTCCAAACGCAATTAGGCATCACCTTTATTTTTGTAACACATGATCAAGAAGAAGCCTTGTCGATGTCGGATCGGGTTGTGGTCATGCACGAAGGACGTATCGAACAAATCGGAACGCCGCGCGAGGTTTATGAAGAGCCGCATAGTTTGCGCGTTGCTCGTTTTATCGGGGAAGTCAATATTTTTGAAACTCAGATTATTTCGGCTGATGATGATGTGTTTCATGCAATAATCGAAGGAAAAGAGTTTACATTAAAAAATCGTCGTCATTTTTCTAAAAATCAAAAGGTTTATACCTTAGTCAGACCCGAAGATCTGGAAGTTTGGTCGCCCGCTGAAGTGACGGATACCTCGCAAATGTTTCCCGGCGTGGTCGAACAAGTTATCTACAAAGGTTCAACGGTCGATTTGATGGTGCGCTTGCAAAGCCAAAATTTATTGGCCGCGACGCAATTTTTTAATGAAGATGATGAAAAATTAGATTTCCATAGCGGCGAATCGGTTTGGGTGCATTGGATACCTGGATGGGAGGTTATTTTGCCTGATGAAAGTTGATCGTTTCTTTAAAGGCACGACTATCAGTATCGTTTGGCTATGGCTATCTGTATTTGCTTTATTACCAACGTTATTGGTATTGATAACCAGTTTTCTTAAAAATGATCCCATGCATCTTTTTCGCTGGCAATTTTCTCTGCAAAATTATCGAGACTTATTAAATCCAATTTATTTCAAGGTATTTTGGCATTCTTTTTGCATAGCGGGCTTATGTAGTTTAATTTGTTTATTCCTCAGTTATCCGTTTGCTTATCTGTTAGCCCGACTTGATTATAACTATAAGAGTTTATTACTGTTTTTAGTGATTATTCCTTTTTGGACGAGTTCCTTAATTCGAACTTATGCGATTATATCTATATTAAAAGCCAAAGGTTTGTTAAATACGGTCTTATTAGCGTTAGGTGTTATTCATCACCCGTTAACCATTTTATACACCAGTACGGCGGTTATTATTGGTTTAGTGTATAGTTTGCTTCCTTTCATGATTTTACCTTTGTATGCCAATATTGAAAAATTAGATACACAGTTTATTGATGCGGCGCGTGATTTAGGGGCGAATACCGTGACGACATTTACGCGTGTTATTTTACCCTTAACCTTACCGGGGATTATGGGCGGAATCATTTTGGTGTTTTTACCCGCGATGAGTATGTTTTATATCCCTGATATTTTGGGCGGTGCTAAGTCGCTTTTGGTGGGGAATCTTATTCAAAACGAATTTTTATCCGCAAATAATTGGCCATTAGGTTCCGCAGTGAGTATGGTACTCACCTTAGCGATGGGCGTGTTGTTACTATTGTATCGACGTGCCAATAAAATAGGACAATATCACGATGAACCGATTGGCGAAATTTAGTTATTTAGCAGTGATCTACTGCTTTTTTTACTTTCCTATTGTTTTGTTGATTATTTATTCGTTTAATAATTCAACCTATTCATTGCTTTGGCATGGATTTACTTTAGATTGGTATAAGCAATTAGGTGATGATAGTGATCTTGCCGTGGTTGCTTTACATTCCTTGGAAGTGGGTGTATTAGCAGCAAGTTTTGCTACCTTGATTGGGACGATTGCGGCGACGTGTCTGTATCGTTATCGTTTTTTTGGTAAGCATTTACTGCATGGTTTGTTGTTTGTATTGATAGTTTCTCCTGATATCGTGATGGGAATTTCATTACTGATCCTGTTTTTTTTACTGAATATGCGTTTAGGTTTTTGGTCATTGTTATTATCGCACATCACCTTTTGTATTCCTTTTGTTGCGGTCACGGTTTATAGTCGACTAACCGGTTTAGATAAAAATATTTTTGAAGCAGCGCGTGATTTAGGTGCGAATGATTTTATGAGCTTTCGTCGTATCATTATTCCTATGTTATGGCCAGCGATAGTAGCCGGCTGGCTTTTAAGTTTTACGCTATCGTTAGATGATGTCATCATTAGTTTTTTTGTGACCGGACCGGATTTTCAAATTTTACCCTTATATATCTTTTCCTTAGTACGACTCGGATTAAAACCCGAATTAAACGCATTATGTTCAGTGATGTTTGCGATTACTTTATTTATCGTGGTTGTTTTCAAACTCATACTACCTAAAAAGGTCAATCAATAATTATGCGTTTCGTTGTTTGTTTCATTGTTTGCTTAAGTTGGCTGGTTAGTCCTGCGTATGCAGAAGAAAAGATTGTTAATATTTATAATTGGTCAAACTATATATCTAATGATGTATTGAAACAGTTTACTCAAGAGACCGGAATCAAAGTCAATTATACGACTTATGATAGCAATGAAACCTTGTATGCCAAACTTAAAGCAAACCCACATACCGGTTATGATGTGATCGTACCCTCGACTTATTTTGTCGATCGCATGCGCCAACAAGGAATGTTGCAAGCCTTAGATAAATCCCGTTTACCGAATTTTAAAAACCTAAATCCAGCATTACTCAATAAATCGTATGATCCGGGCAATCATTACAGCATTCCCTATTTTTGGAGCTCAACCGGAATTGTTGTTAATAGCAAGTACCATCCAGTACAGCAGTTGCAAGCTTGGTCAGACCTTTGGAGTCCTACTTATCGAAACCAATTGCTGTTATTGGATGATGTTCATGAAGTTTTTTCTATGGCGTTAATGGTGTTAGGTTTTTCACCGAATGATACCCATCCTGAACATATTCGTTTAGCTTATTTTAAATTAAAACAATTAATGCCCAATGTACGTTTGTTTAACAATGATGGCGTGAAATCGCTTTTTATTGATGAAGATTTAAATATCGGTATGGCTTGGAATGGTGATATCTATCAAGCAGCCAAAGAAAATTCTGCGTTACGGTTTATTTATCCTAAAGAAGGTTTTGTGATTTCTATTGATAGTATGGCGATTCCGATAGGGGCATCACATCTGAATAATGCTTATACTTTTATCAATTTTATACTTAGGCCAGATATTGCTAAAAAAATAAGTTTAGCGACAGGTTTTGCCACACCTAATCTAGCTGCCTACAAAATGATGACAAAAGCCACTTTAACGAATTCGATGATCTATCCCGATAAAAAAACCTTGCAGCGGGGTAGGGTTCAAGATGATGTGGGCGCAGCGGAAAGTGTTTATCAACATTATTGGGAATTGTTGAAGATTGGCGGTTAATTCAGATCTATTGATGTTAGCGGTATACTGTAATATCTAGATGAAGAGCACATGTCTCTGTGTTGAGAAAAATTTAATTTGCAGGGCGAGGTTATAGGAAAATATGAGTTGGTTAAAAAAAGTTATTAAAGGAATTCGGACGGTGGTTCGAAATACGACACGAGTTCCAGAAAATAGTTGGACTAAATGTGAGTCCTGCGGTGCGGTATTATATCGTGCAGAATTTGAACGTAATTTAATGGTTTGCCCTACCTGTGGCCATCATCATCGTATTAAGGCACGTAAACGGTTAGCCCAAATTTTAGACCCGGAAAGCGCTCAAGAAATTGGTAGCCAAATTGAAGCAGTGGATAGACTTAAATTTAAAGATCAATTTAAGTATAAAGATCGCTTGCATTCTGCAATGAAAAAAACCGGCGAAAAAGAAGCGTTATTGGTCATGCAAGGAAAACTTTATGATAGAGCGGTCGTTTGTGCGGCTTTTGAGTTCGATTTTATGGGTGGATCGATGGGTGCAGCGGTGGGCGAACGTTTTGTCCAAGGTGTGCTCAGGGCGATAGATGAGGATATTCCTTTTATCTGTATTTCGGCGAGTGGTGGAGCCCGAATGCAAGAAGGTTTGTTTTCATTAATGCAAATGGTAAAAACCAGTGCTGTTCTCGGAAAACTGAAACAAAAAGGGCTTCCTTTTATTTCAGTGTTAACCGATCCGACTATGGGTGGCGTATCGGCGAGTTTTGCTAATCTTGGTGATATTATTATTGCAGAACCTAAAGCGTTAATCGGTTTTGCTGGTCCGCGGGTTATTGAACAAACGGTACGTCAGGTTTTACCAGAAGGATTCCAACGCAGTGAATTTTTGTTAGCCCATGGCGCCATCGACATGATTGTTGATAGGAGAGAGCTAAAAGATAAAATTGCTTCGCTGTTAAATAAACTCATGGCAGCGAATCACGGACGTTATACACTCACCGCGATTGCCAATGACGATATCTGATGAATTAAATTTGCGGGCACGAACATTATCGGATTGGTTAACTTATATTGAAACTTGCCATCCGAGTCGCATCGATTTAGGGCTTAAGTGTATTTCACAAGTTGCACAGCGCTTATCGGTAGCCAACTTTAACTGTCCGGTGCTGACCGTTGCAGGAACCAATGGCAAAGGTTCTAATGTTGCTTTGCTTGCGGCTATTTTAACTGCAGCGGGCTATCGAGTCGGTACCTATACTTCACCGCATCTGATCCGTTATCAAGAACGGATCCAAATTGCTGGACATCGCATTAATGATCAAGACTTATGCTCGGCATTTGAGCAGATTGAAAAAAGCCGTTCTGATATCCCACTGACTTTTTTTGAGTTTGGAACCTTAGCAGCTTTATGGACTTTCAAACATGCGGAATTAGACGTCATTATTTTAGAAGTAGGTTTAGGTGGCCGTCTCGATGCGGTTAATTGTATAGACGCCGATCTGTCTGTTATCAGCATGATAGATTTTGATCATATGGATTGGTTAGGAGAAACACGTGAAAAAATCGGCTTTGAAAAAGCCGGTATCATGCGTCCAAATCGACCGTGTGTTTGTGGCGATTTCGATCCACCACAATCTATCCTTAACATGGCGCAATCCTTAGCGTGTCCTCTGTATCGGCAAGGCATAGAATTTGATTATAAATTACAATCGCAATCCTGGTCATGGAGTAGTCAACAGTTTTCATTGAGTGAATTACCTTTACCCAACATCGATTTACAGAATGCGGCGACGGTTTTGCAAGCGATTGAATTGCTGGGTGATTATTTCGTTATTACTCCGTTGGCCATCCAAGAAGGTTTAAAGCGTGTTTTTATACCGGGTCGATTTCATAGGATTGAAAAAAATGCACGTCAGATTATTATTGATGTTGCACATAATCCTGCCGGTGGAGAATGTCTGTCAAAACGCTTAGCAAATACTCCTTGTTTAGGCAATACCTACGCAGTCGCCGGAATGTTGGCAGATAAAGATATTCTCAATACCTTGCGTCCTCTAAAGCATCATGTTGATCATTGGTATGTCTGTGATTTGACTGAAGAACGTGGCGCTAAAGCCACAAAATTAAAGCAATCTTTATTAGATCTTGATGTCAAACAGACCATTTTAGAATTTTCATTACCTAGTTTAGCTTTTCAACAGGCTTATCGTAAGTTGCAAAAGAATGATCGCTTGCTGGTTTTTGGTTCTTTCCATACTGCTGCGGCCATCTACCGTTATTTAGAAAGTTAATTTTATTCTTTGTATTCTGAATAGTTTTCTGAGGTAAACATGGTTAAGCAAATGAGAAACTTATTAGATTCCTTTTTTCAAATCCAGCAGCGAGGAAGTACGTTGCAGCGTGAAATCATGGCTGGCTTGACCATTTTTTTAGCCATGCTGTATTCCGTGGTAGTGATACCTAATATGCTAAAGCTGGCAGGCTTTCCGCCACTCGCGACATTTATCACCACCTGCCTGGTAGCCGCCTTTGGTTCTTTGCTGATGGGATTATGGGCTAATTTACCGATGGCTATAGGCTGTGCAGTATCGCTTACTGCTTTTACAACGTTTGGTATTGTTTTAACACAACATTTAAGTATTCCTATCGCTTTAGGCGCAGTATTTTGGTTAGGGATTTTTTTTACGATTATTTCAATTACTGGAATACGTGCTTGGATACTGCGTAATTTACCGCAGGGTGTAGCCTGCGGTATTGGGATAGGGATCGGTTTGTTTTTGTTACTCATTGCTGCCAGTAGTATCGGCTTGATCATTAAAAATCCACAACAAGGGTTACCGCTGCATTTAGGTGTGTTTACTTCTTTTCCGGCTTTAATGACATTGTTAGGCTTGGCAATGATTTTTGGTTTGGAAAAAAGAGGTGTTCCAGGTGCAGTGTTGTGGGCGATCATATTTATTTCGCTACTGGGTTTGTGCTTCGATCCGCAGGTTAAATTTCAAGGATTATTTGCTATACCGCATTTATTTAATCTAAAAACAGAGGCGTTATTTTTGCATTTGGATATTATTGGCGCATTGCATCTTAGTGTTTTACCCAGTGTGTTAGCTTTAGTGATGACTGCGGTGTTCGATGCAACCGGTACTATCCATGCAGTAGCCAGTCAAGCTAAATTATTGCAGCGTCAGCAACCGATGAAAAACCAATCAAAAGCTTTAGCGGCAGATTCTATTAGTAGTATTTTTGCGGGACTAATCGGTGCTTCACCCGCGGCAGTGTATATAGAATCCGCAGCAGGAACAGCAGTGGGAGGGAAAACCGGTTTAACCGCAACTATAGTGGGTTTGTTGTTTCTTCTCACTTTATTTATTTCTCCGCTGGCTTATTTAGTGCCGGCTTACGCGACCGCTCCTGCTTTAATGTATGTCGGCTTATTGATGCTAAGTAATGTTACAAAATTAAATTTTGCAGATTTTGTCGATGCCTTATCTGGCTTATTATGTGCCGCTTTTATTGTATTAACCTGCAATATCGTTACAGGTATTATGCTCGGTTTTAGTGCTTTGGTGATTGGTCGTGTTTGTGCCGGTGAATGGCGAGAGTTAACCCCGGGCACGGTCGTGATCGCCTTGATATTAGTCTTATTTTACGCGAGTGGCCGAACGTTCTAACTAATCTTAAATAAAGATAAATTATTATCTTTTAGATTTATTTGTTAATTTTTTATTCATTTATAGCTAGTTTTACTGATTGAATTCACGTAAGCTGGCTGACCTAATCTACTGTACATTCAACCTCTATCGAAGGAGAAGGGAGGGATCGTGCGGCTTAAATAACATGAAGAAATTCGATCGACATTTAACGTTTAATAAACAATTCTGGATAAGTTTTTGGCGCTTACTCAAGCCTTATTTGGCAGTCCGAAGAAAAAAACTCGCCTATATTTTACTGTTCTTAAATATATTTTTTACATTTGTGGCGGTAGAAGGGAATGTTGGGATAACTTATTGCACTAAGAATGTCTTGAATGCATTACAATATTTTAATAAACCGCTGATATGGCAAAATTTACTATTGATGGCCGGTGTTATTACAATGATGTTTTTAGCCTATGGTTTTGCTTTTTATGTGAATGGTTTACTCGCCTTACGCTGGCGACAATGGTTGACTAAAAATACTTTGCCCTCAGTGGTTAATCAATAAGAATTATTATCGTTTTCGGTTTTTAGCAAAGAAGATAGATAATCCCGATCAACGTATCAGTGAAGATATCAATCAATTTACACAATTAACTTTAGATATAACATTCCAAATTTTGCAATCATTAACGCTGTTTGTTTCATTTGGGATAGTACTTTGGCAGATTGGTAGTCTTACGATTCCATTAGGGCATCTTGTTATTTCAATACCGGGGTATTTATTTTGGGCGGCTTGTTTGTTTGGTGGCCTAGGAATGTGGCTAACCAATCGCATCGGTAAAAAATTAATAGGCTTTAATTATCATCAGCAACGTTATAATGCCAATTTCCGTTTTGCATTAATAAAATTTCGTGAATCTAGAGATGAGATTGCTTTACAACGCGGAGAACAATCTGAAGCTACTCAGTTTCATGATTTGTTTAAGAAAATATATCATAATTTTATCGATATTATTCAATTAAAAAAACGTTTAGCGTTTATATCCAATGGTTTTAATCTTGCCAGTATTCCAATCGCAACATTGATGGCTATTCCATTGTTTTTAAGTAAAAAGATCCAATTTGGTGGATTAACTCAAATTAGTATGGGATTTAATAGTGTAGTGGGTTCATTTACAACGTTGATGCAGGTTTATACTTCATTGACTGAATGGAATTCAATTATTGTGCGTTTAACTGAGATGAATACGGCCATTGAACAAGCATCTACTGCATTGCCTAACAAATTAATTATCCAAAAAAATAAACGGCATGATTCTATTACGCTGTCTAATCTAAACTTATTTTTACCCGATGGACAATTGTTGCTAGGACCCATCAGTCTGTCTTTGAATTTAACCGAAAATTACTTAATAAAAGGCGGTTCAGGTATCGGAAAAAGTTCTTTACTTCGTACCTTGGCGGGTATTTGGCCTTTTTCTGAAGGGTCAATTGACTTTCCCAAAGATAAAAATACTTTTTTTCTATCACAAAAAACCTTTTTCTCATTAGGGACATTAAAAGAGACGCTTATCTATCCTTTGCAGCAGACAGTAACGGATGATGAATTGAAAGCGCTGCTCCGATGTTTTGGTTTAGCAAAATTTCAAGTTGAATTAAATGAGATTAAGCCTTGGCAGCAAATATGTTCGCCGGGTGAGCAGCAATTGATAGCATTGATTAGAGTGGTTTTAAATAAGCCGGACATCTTATTTCTTGACGAAGCTACATCAGCTTTAGATGATGTTTCGCAAATTAAGGCATACCAAAATTTAGGTTTACTTTTACCTCATACGTGTTTGATTAGTATTGGCCATAGAACGGATCTAGAGCAATTTCATAGTAAACTTATTATTTTTTCCAAAAATAAACCTGTAAGTATTGCTAGGATTGCTCCATCAAAAACAGTCGTTGCTGATCGTGTACCTGTATCTGATTAACGAAGTCATCGAATTATTTTTTGGATTGTTTGCGTGCTTGCAAATAAAAACAAATTTTTCGCAAATCTCCGGATAAGTAGGTATAATTCCAGCAATAAATTTGTTGAGCTTGCTTGTGGATTTTCCATTTAAACGTGCTAGTTTTATTGTTATTCTTGTTATTGGCGCTTTGTTGGTTATTTTTGTGCCTTTATGGATGGAAGATTATCATGCGAATGATCGCCTCTCGTTTACTATTCCCAGCGTGCCGATTCCACCAAGCGCTGCATTATTACCGATGGCTTCCAATAAACCGAGTATGAAGAATTTGTTAAGCTATCCTTTGGCACCGGCAAAAGCATGGGTGCTTGAGTTGCCAGATATTAAAGATCCCGTTCAAGCTGAACATTTAGTACAAACTTTACGACGTAAAGGTTTTAATACCTTTAGTTGTCAATACCAAAGTTTGCTAGGTCGGTTGACACGGGTTTTTGTGGGACCCGAAATTAAACCAGAGCAAATGAAACAAATAGCCGAACAACTGAATACCGAGATGCATCTTACCACGCAGGTAGTTTCATTTGATCCCTTACTCATTCAATAAATGTCAAAAAAAATTAAAAAATTAAGTTTTGCTGAACGGGCGACTCTTTGCTTGAATGCCAGTGCGCAACGTTTGTGTCAACTAGTAGCAGAAAAACAAACTAATCTTTGTTTGTCCGCTGATGTGAGTCATGCTGCTGGATTACTGAATTTGGCGGATAGCGTAGGAGAGGAAATTTGTTTACTAAAAACTCATGTCGATATCTTGTCTGATTTCAGCGTTGATTTTATCAAGCAACTTAATTACTTAGCGGAGAAACATCGTTTTTTAATCTTTGAAGATCGCAAGTTTGCAGACATAGGCTATACCGTTAAACAACAATATGCCGGAGGCCTTTATCATATTGCTGATTGGGCGGATATAGTGAATGCCCATATCATTCCCGGTCCTGGTATTATTCAAGGTTTACAAGAAGTGGGTTTAGCTAAAAAACGCGGTTTATTATTACTTGCTGAAATGAGTTCGAAAGGGACGCTTGCTAAGGCAGCGTATACAGAAGCGAATGTAGCGATGGCCGCAGCTTATCCGGAGTTCGTGATGGGGTTCATAGCCCAACGTCAATTAACTGAAAATCCAGGCTTAATCCATCTAACACCAGGGATACAATCCGATTCGCTGGGTAAGGATAGACTAGGGCAGCAATACATTTCCCCAGAGCAAGCGATTATACAAAAGGGTACCGATATCATTATCGTTGGTCGAGGTATTTATCAAGCCAAGGATCCAGCGGTGAGCGCTCAACATTACCGAAAATCTGCTTGGAAGGCTTACTTAGCATGTTGTTAAACTCCGAAAAATCTTCTTCCATTCCGGTCATTACCATTGATGGGCCGAGTGGCTCCGGGAAAGGAACCATTAGCTACTTATTAGCTCAGGATCTTGCTTGGCATTTCCTTGATAGCGGCGCAATTTATCGCATTGCTGCTTGGGTTGCCACAGAGACGCAAACCCCTTTTGAAGAAGATCGATTACTGCCGATAATGTCGGATTTAGAGCAGAATATCAGCGTTCAAACGATAGCGAAACGATTTAGAATTTTTTGGCAGCAGCAGGATATTACTGAAAGTATTCGTACCGAAGAAATAGGGCAATGGGCTTCAAAATTAGGGACTTATCCTAAGGTGAGGCAGTCCTTATTGGTTTATCAACGTTCATTCCGCCGTCCTCCTGGTCTGGTAGCTGACGGCCGGGATATGGGTAGTGTGGTTTTTCCAGACGCTAAGCTTAAAATCTTTCTGGATGCCAGTCTCGAAGAACGGGCCAAACGGCGTTATTTGCAGTTGAAGGCGAAAGGGAAGCATGTTAGCCTTAGCGCTGTGCGAGCAGAGCTTGAGCAGCGTGATTGTCAAGATAGGCAGCGTCCCGTAGCGCCTCTTGTAGTACCTACAGGAGCTATCATTATTGATAGCACGCACTTAAGTATTCAGCAGGTATTGCAACTGATTAAAAGTAAGTTGTTTCCGGCTTGAACAAGGGGATATTAGGCAAAATTTTCTGAAAATTTTCCTAATGCGAGGGGTCGTTTTTAAATGCGATACCCGATTTAAATTAACCGCGCAATTTGCGCCTTAACCATGGTTCTCTAAAAAAGAACAAGTGATATAACTATATGAGTGAGAGTTTTGCACAGTTACTGGAAGAGAATTTCTCTGAACGTATTTTTTATCCTGGGATGATTATTCCCGGAACTGTTGTCCGCATCGAAAAAGACCGAGTCGTTGTTAATGCGAATTTAAAATCTGAAGGCTTGATTCCTATTGAGCAATTTTATAATGAAGCAGGCGAATTAGAAGTTACTGTGGGCGATCAAGTCGATGTCTGCATCGAATCTTTAGAAGATGGTTTTGGTGAAACGCGGTTATCGCGTGAAAAAGCCAAGCGCGCAGAAATGTGGACTGCCTTACAGCGTGCACACGATGCCGATACTGTGGTGACAGGAAAGGTCACAGGAAAAGTAAAAGGTGGTTTTACAGTAGAAATTGGCAATCTACGTGCTTTCTTACCCGGTTCCTTAGTGGATGTACGTCCAGTACGTGATTCTAGCATTATCGAAGGTAAAGATCTGGAATTTAAGGTCATTAAACTCGATCCTAAGCGTAACAATATTGTTTTATCACGACGTGCCGTCCTTGAATCTGAAGGTCAAGCTGGACGTGAACAGTTATTAACGGAATTAGAAGAAGGTCAAGTGATTAAAGGTATCGTGAAAAACTTAGCTGATTACGGTGCATTTATCGATTTAGGTGGCATCGATGGTTTATTACATGTCACTGATATTTCCTGGAAACGTGTCAAACAACCCAGTGAAGTCTTAACCATAGGCGATGAAATTGAAGTGGTGGTGTTGAAGATCGAAAGAGAGAGAGGTCGAGTATCTTTAGGACTGAAACAATTAGTCGGCGATCCGTGGGAAGATTTAGTTAAACGTTACCCTGTAGGCACTCGCTTAAAAGGTAAAGTAACTAATGTCACCGATTATGGTTGTTTTGTTGAAATAGAAGAAGGCGTTGAAGGCTTAGTTCACGTTTCAGAAATGGATTGGACCAATAAAAACATTAATCCGAATAAAATCGTTCAAGCTGGTATGGAAATTGAAGTCGTCGTATTAGATATTGATTCGGATCGACGTCGTATTTCTTTAGGTATTAAGCAATGTAAGTCTAATCCTTGGGAAGATTTTGCTAATACGCATGCGAAAGGCGAACGAATTAGCGGTAAAATCAAATCGATTACTGATTTTGGTCTCTTCATTGGTTTACCTGGTAACATTGACGGCTTAGTTCATTTATCGGATATTGCATGGAATTTATCCGGCGAAGAAGCAGTACGTAAGTACAAAAAAGGTGATGAATTGGAAACAATCATCTTATCGATTGATTCTGAGCGTGAACGTATTTCGCTGGGTATCAAGCAATTAGAGACCGAATCATCGCATCCTTTTGATAAATATAGTAAAGACCAAATGGTTAAAGGGAAAATAGCCGACATCAACGACGAAGGGATGAAAGTTGATTTAGGTAATAATGTTGAAGCTCAACTTAAGCTATCTGAGTATGGTGAAGAAGGAAAAAATTATGAAGTGGGACAAGAAATAGAAGCAAGAATTTTAAATCTTGATCGAAAAAATCGTCACATTTCACTTTCTCTCCTTCCAGTAGAAGAAAAGGCAGTGACTAAGTAACAGCTGTTTTCTTACTTTCTTAAGAACAGCATGGGCTTAAATAAAGGATGATTTTGCAGAAAGCTAAAGTTCTGATGATAGCATTGGAACTTTAGCCCAATGTTGTAAAATTAACTGGACTAACGCGGAAGATGCTATTTTGTTGCTGCAGATCACGTTGACAACAAAGCCATGTTATAAAAGAAGTTTTTTGCTCGGTCCAGATTAATTGAATATAAGTTCCATTAGTAGGTAAGTCTATGCGGTGCATTACATATGTATTCATAATCGTTTTGTTCATATTGGGACTTATTTTTGCAGGTCTAAATGCCGATCTGGTCAGTGTAAATTATTATTGGGGCACTAAACGTTTACCGCTTTCTTTATTAGCCATACTCAGTTTTATTTTAGGCGGCTTATTGGGTTTATTAACCGCTTTAATTACCTATATAAAATTAAAGTATGTTAATAGGCGTCTACGCCATCGTTTGATTTTAGTCGAAAAAGAATTAAGCAACTTGAGAGCTTTACCCTTTAAAGATCAGCATTAAGGTGTTGTATTTTCTTAAATTGCTGCGTGCTATATATGCACGCAATGATAGCTAAATGAGCGTGACTATGCTGGAGTTACTATTTCTATTGCTTCCTATTGCCGCCGCATCGGGTTGGTATATTGCTTATTATCAATTTTCAAATTCTAGCTCACATAAGAAACATGAATGCAATCGTGAGTATTTACGTGGTTTAAATTATTTACTTAATGAACAGTCCGATAAAGCCGTTGATACCTTTATTAAAATACTTGAAGTTGACATAGAAACTGTAGAAACTCATTTAGCTTTAGGTGTGTTATTTCGTCGGCGTGGCGAAATCGATCGGGCAATTCGACTCCATCAAAATTTGATTGCAAGGCCTAATCTCGCGCACGCACAAAAATTACAAGCGTTGTTAGCATTGGGAAGAGATTATTATTGTGCGGGTTTATTAGATAGAGCAGAGCGTTTATTTTTCGAAGTGATCAGCCATGATGATAACGAATATGTACGTATCGCTGTGCGTTATCTATTAGAAATCTATCAACAACAAAAACGTTGGGAAATTGCCATCAAGCATGCAAAAAAAATCTCCAAATGGGATAACAAGATTTTCAAAAATATAGCGCATTACCATTGTGAATTAGCTCAGAATTTATTGAATAAACAAGGCAGCGAGAAAGAAGTGATCAAACTTTTAGAGCTTGCTTTAAAGTATGATGCACAGTGTGTTCGCGCCAATCTCATTAAAGGAAAATTGGCCATTATCGCCGAAAAATGGGAAGAAGCTATTGCTATCTATCAAGCCATAAAAAAGCAAGATCCTGATTATATTACTGAAACCTTAGAGCCGCTTAACCAATGCTATTTACAGCATCAATCGGGATCAATAGGACTACTGAGTTATTTACATGAAACACTCACCGAGCATGCCCAAACGCCGTTGTCATTAGCGATTGTTAAATTGATTCAAGAAAAAGATCATGAAAAAGCACTGCAATTTCTTACTCAGCAATTACAAATGAAGCCTTCATTACCCGGTTTATACCAATTAGTTGATTTACATTTGGCACAAGAAAATTGTTCGTTGACGGATAAAAATAATTTAATCAGTTTAAAGGATCTTATTAAAAAATTAATGGAAAATAAACCGATCTATCGTTGTTTAAGCTGTGGTTTTAATAGCAAAATTCTCGATTGGCTATGTCCCGCCTGTCGTAATTGGAGTACAATCAAACCCCTGTAATAATAGGGTAAATTGCTTGATTTGAACAGAAACATAGAATAATCACGCTGTCGTTTAACCTACGTTAATTTCATCTAAATGCTTTGCATCCTGCAATTTTTTATTATGAGAAATAAATAAGATACGGTTGGCGATTTTACTAATAAAATGTCGATCATGACTCACAACGAGTAAGGTCCCTAGATAATTGCGTAATGCCATTGCGAGCGCTTCTGTGGCTTCAATGTCTAAATGGTTAGTCGGCTCATCGAGAATTAACACATTCGCGGACTCTATAACCATTTTTGCTAATAAGAGGCGCGCTGCTTCGCCGCCGCTCAAAGCTAAAATATCTTTAAGAACATCCTCTTTATTAAATAATACTTGAGCTAAGGTTTTACGGATAAATTGTTCATTGCTATCCGTCGCATATTGATTCAACCAAGCTAAAACGCTAGCGTGCTTGTTCAATAAGTCATGATGGTCTTGAGAAAAATAACTTACATGAGTTTCATAACCCCATTCAACACTGCCTTGATCCGGTGGAATGCTATTCAGTAATATTTTAATTAAGGTTGATTTACCAATACCATTTTCGCCCATAATCGCCACTTTTTCGCCACGCTTAATCTCGAAGTTTAACTGTTGGAAAAGTTTTTTTTCGTTAAAATTTTTTGCTAATCCTTTAACACGCACCACCCATTTTCCAGAAGGGCGTATCGACTTAAATTGAAAACAAGGTGAAGATCGCGACGATTGTTTAATATCTGGGATTTCCATTTTAGCGATCATTTTCACGCGCGATTGAGCCATTTTGGCGCGCTTGGCGCTGGCACCAAATCTATCTACAAAACGTTGCATACTCGCTATTTTCAGTTCTGCACTTCGTTTTTCTTGAAGTTTTTGTTCGACAATTAACTGTTTTTCAGCAAGAAATTTTTCATAATTTCCACTATATTGACGTATTTCACCGTAATCGACATCCAGTATCTGATCCGCCAACCGATTGATGAATTCGAGATCATGAGAAATAAAGAGTAATAAACCACTAAATTCTGTTTTTAAATATTTTTCTAGCCAAATAATGGAGATAAAATCCAAATGATTGGTGGGTTCATCTAATAATAAAATATCCGGTTCTTGAAACAAGGCCTGAGCGAGCAACACACGTAGCTTAAAGCCACCGGAGAGTGTGCTTAACGGTTTTTCATGCTGTTCAAGTGCTATTCCTAAACCCATTAATAGTTTGGCGGCTAGAGCAGAAGCACAATAACCATTCAGGCGTGCGATTTCTTCTTCGAGTTTACCTAAACGATTGAGATTTTTTTCGTTATTGAGATCGCTCTGTAACAACTGATTCTTTTCTTGTAAGGCTTGCCATAAAGCCGGTTTGCCTTGTAAGACAATATCGCTAATGGGCGTATTTTCATAACGAAATTGATCCTGCTTTAACCAGCCTATACTGGTGGTTTTGGGAATGGATAATGTTCCGTCGATAGGTTGTTCTACACCGGTAAGCAACTTTAAAAATGTAGACTTACCGGCACCATTGGCACCGACTAAGGCATAACGGCTGTTTGGAGATAGAATAAGATTCACATCATAAAATAACAGCTTTTCGCCATAGGCCATGCTGAGTTGATTAATCGATATCATATTTTTAACTAGAAAATCTAATTTTTTATGATGATAGTATAGTGATGTCGATGAAAAGGCTAATTTTCTGTGTAATCTACCTTAGTACAAGTAAAAAATGATAGTTTATAGCTCGAACAGCTATTATATTTTTTAAAAAACAGATTGGAATCACTAAAAACTTATGCTAAATTAATTTTAAATTATCAATCATTCCAGCGTTATGCACTTTAAGTTAAAAAAATTTCTACTTATTAAGTAATAAATCATAATAACTAAATAATACAATAAATATAGGGAAATTTTATCACGCATTAATCTAATTAATTTCATTCTTAAAAATAAATTGCTTTAGTATGAAAGCTGACGTTTATTTTTTTTAGTAAAATAAACTAAAAAATTCTCAATAAAAATATAAAAAAATAAATTTAAAAAGGAGATCAATATGCCATCCTCAATTTACAATATCGATAGCAGTACTGAAAGTATAGATACTGGCTTCGAAAATTCTCATTCTATTGTTATAGAAGAAAATGACGAAACTTCATCGCTAAAAAGTCTTATATCCCATCAGGAGTTAATTGAAGTAAATCATCCATTAGATAAAGAAAATCCATTAAATGCAGTTATTAAGTTTCATTTGGATGGGGAAGGGCATAGTAGTTTAACTCGAGAATTGCGCAAACAAACAGGTTTGTTTGCGGTGGCCATTTGTGGAGTGATCTTCTATTATGTTCCTTCGAAGGCTTATGCTGAGTCTATTTGTGCAGATCCAGCCTATAAAGCGATCCCCTGTGATTTTTTGCTGATAAATCACATAGCAGGTACAATGTTGGTAGCCGGTGGCGTTTTAATCTCAGCAACCAACGCTTTTTTTGATCAAAAAAATGCGGAAAGTATTCCAGTCAAGCTCGAGCGCTATTTGCAATATCCTTATACTCCTGCACAAAAATTAGCAGAAAATACCGTTACCTATCTAGGTTCGTTTGTGGCTTCAATCCCTTTTATTATTATCACTGTCGTTGATCCTATTCCAGGTTTACCTAAACTTATCGTTACATCACAAGCATTTATGGTGGGTGTGACAAATACTTTATTACATTTGTTACCTTTTAAATTGGTTTTAAAAAATCCTTTATATCGCCTACCTTTTTTACCCATAGAATTTATTATTAAAACAATAGCCAACGCGCGATTAAGTAAAGAGGAAAAACAAGAAAAGACCTTACAACAATCAGTCAATTTAGGTTATCAACTCATCAAACACCGATTAATTGCGCATTTAGATCAGGCACAGAGACTTTTAAGCATTTATGGCTTTAAATTTAAAGGTTGTCATTATGACAATGAAGTCGCTCGTTATATTCAAGAAAATCAAGCATCTGAGTCTTCTTTACAGTTATTAACACAACTGTTGGATCGTTTGCATGCCATGTCGCCGAATCGACCTATTCCTGCGTCGGGTAGAATAAATAATTTTTTCAGAAAAATGGTCTATATACCTGGAGCTTCGTGGGTAATACTGGCTTGTGCAGGATTTTGGGGGGGCACCATTAATGAAATGATCGAATTAACTGGAAATCCAGTATCAGGAGCAATTGTTGCAACGCCTTCCGTTTATTGTTTAGGCGTGTTATTGGCATTTTTTGGTGGGAATGCTTTACAAAATAGTTATGATTATTTGACGGCATGGAAGGATGATACGGTTAAAATTGCTTTATCCTTTAAACCTTATCCAAAAACTGCGGTATTACTAATTATGATTTCGATGTACTTGTCAGCTTTTTCTTATTCTGCAGGTGCACAGTTAATTAATGATAATTTTAAGGGTGAATTAGAAATTTTCCGCGATTGTTTGCTTGAATTAGCTAAAAGCGGTTTAATTTTTTTAGGTTTTACCGCCATGGTAGATTTCTTTAAGAATGTTTTGATAAAATTTGCGCAATACGCTGGCACAGAAGATGCTCAAACTGCCGCTAAGCTTTTTGCTGCATTCAATCAAATGCAAAATAGCATTCAACTGATGAAACCCGATCTGCTACTAGAATCCTTAGCTAATGCGACAGAAGATCAATTGAAAAGTCTATTAGCTATTCAAGATAATAACGATCTACAAGATTTTTGTGTATCGCTTATGCAACTCGCAGAGCATTTAAAGAACCAATTATTCAAAGAATTCGAAGTAATAGATAACGTAACTCGCAATGAAGTATTAATTAAGTTGGAAAATGATCTGAAAAATGATTATGCCTATAAAATAAACACGATTGAAGTTTTGTTAAGTTATTTTGATAGCAAACCTGAGTTGACTATAAATTTATCTTTAAATTGGCAGCGAATTTGTCAGGAATATAAGTCGATTTGTAAAATTATAGAAAAGCTAGATAAATTAAGCTTAAAATTAGTAAAGGATCATCAGCTGGATACTTACTCACGCTATAGTATTAATAACGATGATAGTATGGCTGGACCTTCTTCGGGTTTTTCCGAAGTTACCCCGTTAATTCTACCAAGGCGGTCGCCGAGCTATGCCCATTTTTGGCGTCCACGTTATGGTACAGAGGAGGTTAGGGCTAGTCTTTCACCCCTGCCAACGTTTTCAAATTCTAATCAAATGGGAGTGTAAACTATAATTAGGTAATGTTAGTAATTAATTTATTAAGGGCTCAGGTAGGAACAATATCATTATGGGATCTTTGTAAAGAAAAAGATGAAGATAAACTGGCGCTATTATCAGAAAATAAAGAAGTAAAAAAGATATTAGAAGATTTAAATCTTAAGGAAACATATCCTTATTTGCACGAAAAAATTCAATCTCAGATTCAAAAAGGTGTAATTTAAGAATCAAATCTCAGCGCAACTAATGAAAATTGTTGCAGAGAAACACTGAAAAACTTTCCTGAAGAAGATTTAAAAAATGTGACAAAAGTCTCTGCTTTGTTTTTCAAGAAATCGGCATCTAATGATAGCGAAGCAGAAACTATCTCATATAAACCTGATATGGGTTGCTAGGGCGATGAATAAGACGAAGCTCAATGATGGTTTGAGCTTCATTAAGAATCTTATTTTGATTATATGTCACGCAATAATTTTCCAGAGTGAAACCGCGACATCAGGCGTCCAGTCAAGTTGAGATTTATGTGTAATCAAACACTGATAAACTTTACCATTAAAACTGATTTTATCACTTCGTTGATAACCATAATTGACTTTCCACTCAGCGTATTGTCCATTTGGAACGACTTCTGGTTTTTTTTCATCAGTCGAATTATTATTACTATCATGAGAATTAGTAATTAAACTTTCATAATTTTTAAGAAATTGCCAATTGTAAGCTTCTCCATCTTTAGTTTTTCCGTCATCCCAATTAATAGACCAAGTCATAAGGCCTTTAATAGGAATGCTATTCTGTTCAAATTTGTTAAAGGCTAGGATCAGATCATCGGGATCCTCGACATAACCATTACTGGCGGCATCTGGATTACTAGGGAGACTAATGGCAAATTTATCATGAGGAATGCGATAAAAACCGCGCGTTCCTTGAACTAAGCTTTCAGTTAAATAAAAAAGAAACTCTTTTTTGTTTTGATTATCATTTTGTGCATACCATTTATCACCAACCGACACACCGTCACCGCCTTGATTATAATATTGAGGCGCAATTAGATCGTAATCGATGGAATTTAGATAAGGAATATAGGCGCCATTTTCTCTTAAATAAGGAAACTCAGGTGCCATAGTAATGATAAAGTCGATGCCTTTCTCGGTATAATATTTTTTTACCGCATTGAATGCATTCGGAATAACAATTTGATTATCGGCTAGTGTAATAGATGCTCCTTCAAGGTCTAGATCGATTCCACTAAAAAGATATTTTTCGCAGGTATCAATCAGTTGCTGAGTAAAGGCTTCTTCATGTTCCTTTGATAAGGCGATATGTGCATTGCCTCCGCCGAGAGAAATGATTACTTTTTGATTTTGTTGATTGAGTTGAGCGACTTGCTGTTTAAAATCTTGATCAGTACCTGTGTAAGGTTTAAATTGAGGAATAGGGTTTTCGTTACTGGCTTTCATAAAGGCGACAGCAATTAGATTATATTGTTTGGGAATATCTTTTAATTGAATGGCTGCAGCGCTACCTTGTTGGTAGCCATCATTTTGGCTAAACCAATTATGCCAGTAGCCAAGAAGTATTTTTGAAGCGTCCTTCTGCTTGGTTTGAAAAAAGGATTTATTTTCCATTATATTCTCCTTAAGATTAATAAAAATAATATATTTTTATTATAAATAATAAAAAAAATTTTCACTTCTACTAAATGGACAGTTTAATGAGCTTAAGAGAGAAGTTCTTAAATTTTTATTCGATATGGATTACAGAATTACTACCAATAAATTGGTTAGTCATCAAAAAAGGGAATAAAGTTATATAGCAAAAGATATTCTAGTTGCAGATTCGGCAAACAGGCGTTGCGTGTTAAATTACAAATTCAATAGGAGATAACTGGACATACCCAATTATAGCAATAATGAATGTAAAATTATCTTGGTAGGTAATTTGAGGGCAGGTAAAACGGCCCTTGTATTACGTTTAGTCGGTATGGGGTTTAGTTATAATTATGAGCCCACGATAAGGGTATATCTACACCCTAATCGAACATGAAACGACGCCTAGAAAATTAACTCCTTTTAAGTTATTGCGCTACCAAATAGCTATTATGAAACAGCATTTGGATCAATGGCATCAAACTTTACTCATAGTAATCTCCTTACTTTTTTATCGGGTAAAAAAAGTCCATATCTATTTAGCACAGATATTATGATTTGCTTTGAAAATAAAGAATTAGCTCAAGAGACTTTCTTAAAACCTCCGTTAATTAAAGTAAATTTTGGTAATTAATAAAGAAATAAAATTATGTTAAGATATAAAAGTATTAAGCAAGGATATAGTTGTAAAAAATTAATATAATTTAAGATTATGGAAAATAAGAAAGAAGTAAAAAATTTTATAAAGATGACGGATAAAATTAAGTATTTTTTTAATATCCCAATAAAAATAAAACTATTATTAAGTTATTGATAGAACATGTTTCGAATACGAAAGATTGTCGGGATAAACAAATTAAATATAAAATCAATTCTGAAGATTACAAAAAAAATTCCAATAAATTATTGAATTTTGGATATTCGCTAAAAGAAATACGTAATATTATTTTTAGACCATCGAGTATAGTTGCTACTATATTAAAACAACATAATCAGCTAATAAACTTAGGCTATAAACATAGTGAAATTTCGGATTTAGCAAAAAGTAACCGTGTATCAAATAATACTATTAACCAAGGAGAAGCGTATGCGAAAAAAAATTCTGATAACAGGGGCAAGCAGCGGATTCGGAAAATTAATAACTGAAACCTTGCTGAAAGAGGGCCATACCGTCATTGCAACAATGCGAGAACTTCAATCTAAAAATAAGGATATCGCTGAGCAACTTAGGAAAAAAGGAGCAATTTGCTTAGAAATGGATGTTACCAGCGATATAAGTGTAAATCGTTGCATTCAAGATGCTCTTGGAAATGCCGGGGAGATTGAGGTAGTTGTTAACAATGCGGCCACTTTTTCTTTCGGTATCCAAGAAGCATTTACAGTTGAGGATTGGCACAGAGTTTTCGATGTTAATTTATTCGACGTTCAAAGAGTTAACCGAGCTGTCCTGCCGCACATGCGTGAAAAACGTTCTGGGCTCTTGATTCACTTATCGAGTGTTATAGGGCGACTGGTATCACCGTTTAGTGCTCCTTACGCTACCTCTAAACACGCACTTGAGGCATTATCTGACATCTATCGTATCGAGCTAGCTAGTTTTGGTATTGAATCTGTGCTTGTTGAACCTGGTTTATTCAAAACAAATATATTTAACAAGACTATTCACCCAAGTGACGCAGAGCGAACACAAAGTTACGGCGCTATAGGTCAAGTTTCTGAGCAATGTCTGAAAGGCTTTTTAAGCCTCGTTGAAGATCCTAATACACCTAATAATCCTCAGACGGTTGCCGATGTTATAGCCAGAATTATCTCGCTTCCTGCTGGAAAGCGGCCATCTAGGACTTTAGTCGATGAACTTGGAATGGCTTCTATCATTGAGCCTTCCAATCGTATTTCTGAAGAGGCGCAATACAATTTCTATACTAACTTCGGTCTGGCCGATATGCTTGTATTTAGAACTCAATCAGATTCTGTCCAGGCCGTTAGAATGGACCCTAATCCTGAGCCCGAAGCAGCAGAAGACCAGTTTACGCTGAAACAGCCAGAAAAGGCTTTAACCTCTCTAAAAATAATTACCAAATCTCAAGAAACTATAGCTAAACGAGTGCAAGATAAAGCGGAAATAGATGTAAAAATGAAAAAAATAACGGATTTTATGGAAAAACAACAACCCGCATCAACATCCTCTGCATCGGAAGTTAAGACGCAGGAGAGTAGTAATGTTATTTTCTTTAAATATTAATTATAAGAATGTTGCGCTTATGATCTGACCGCGCCTACTTTTAGGATCTTATATCCGATAATAAAAGTTATCGGATGTTTGGTGTTTGATTCACCCGCGGATTCAAGTAATTAGTGCAACGCCCCTCAATTCAATTTAATTTGGATGAATGTAATGACTTCTAGTTATCATTCGGTTAAATTAGCTACTTTAATATTAATGAGAAAGTCTATATGAAAAAAACAGATGTCAAAAATATAGCCGGCGGAACTAAAACAACAGTTACTGGGCCTGATGGCAGTAAAACTATTACTTATAATGGAGTAAATAATCTTCATATTGGCCGTACTTTTACTTATGGCACTCCTAACTCTCATAATGCCGCTTCCACATGGAAGCAACAATCATCTAGTAGTACTAATTTTTCATCGACAGTAAAAACAGGTGTAACTTTTAAAAAAGTAGATAGTTTACATCTTAATTCAAACGAGATTAACAAAATGCATTCTAGTAAAGATCATAAAACTTATGAAAATGAAAAAGATTATCATAGCTCACAATCAACTTCTTCATTTAAACGTTAATTTAATGTCAATTTACCCTCTTTAACTTTATTGAGAGGGTAAATTTAATCAGTGACATTTTTATAAAAAATCTCGTTAGGTGTGGCAAAACCTAGTGCTTTTCTCGGTCGGTTATTCAACCTATCCATTTATCTTGCAGTATATACTGGTAAATGCTTTCATGGCTTATTGAATTCAAGCCCCATTACTTTTATTACCGATTAATTGTTGCAAAGATCGCCTTTTAAGCAAAACATCTCCGAAATTTTTTGTGTGCATAATTTTCTAGTTTCTCAGTAGAATTAGATATCCTTTTATTAGGA
>Ga0066652_100000043_pt1 | contig 86169 bp, 67 predicted proteins | sample GraSoiAngelo_101_FD_71413 | JGI IMG/M metagenome (GOLD analysis project Ga0066652, IMG submission 71413) | Grasslands soil microbial communities from the Angelo Coastal Reserve, California, USA - 14_0903_02_30cm | ecosystem: Environmental > Terrestrial > Soil > Grasslands | place: USA... | reverse complement strand
CGCGACGGGACGCTGCAACTGCGCGTCGTGCGCGAGATACACCTCGCCCATGCCTCCCGCCCCGAGGAGCGAGCGGATCTCGTAGCGGCCATAGCGCGATCCGGGTTGGAGCATGCGAACGATCGATTCTAGTGGAGCGGCGCCCGCCTCCGGGCGCCGAAATGGTCGCGAACGGGAAACGAAACTCCCGGCGGCCGAGGGCGGCCGCCGCTCCACCAGCAACAAATCCGTAACTTGCGCCTGACCGAGAATTCTGATTGACTGACCACGCGTTCAGTCCACTGGCTCGATGGTGTAGCGCAGGTTCCAGCCTGCGCCGCGGCGGGCTGGAAGCCCCGCCCCACACGGAAAGCCGATGAAGTCCAAAGAAGAAGTCGTACAGGAATTTCGCATCCACACGATCCAGGAAGCGACGATGCGCGTCATCGCCCGCAAGGGGATGGCCGCCGCGACGATGCAGGAGATCGCCGAGGAGGCGGGCGTCGCGAAGGGAACGATCTATCTCTACTTCCGCGACCGCGACGAACTGGTCGAGAAGACGTTCGAGACGGCGATGACGCAGCTCGGCGATCGCATCGACAAAGTCCTGGAAACCAGTCTCTCCTTCGAAGAAAAGCTGCGTGAGGCGATCCGCGTGCGGCTGGCGTTCTTCCGCGAGAACCGCGAGTTCTTCCGCCTCTATCTCTCGCTGCGCATGCCCGAGGGGACGCCGCAGCAGCAGCGCCGGCAGAAGCGGACGTGTCATCCGCAATATCGCACGCGCGTACAGAAATTCGCGGAAGTGCTGAAAGATGCAATGAAGCGCGGCGAGATCCGCGAGCTCGAACAATATCGATTGGCGTTGTTCGTCATCGAAGGCAGCACCGCAATCATTTTGGAGCGGCTGAACGAAGAGGCGCCTCCGCCCGAAGAGGCGGACGTCGAATTCATGACTCAGCTGATCCTCGACGGAGTTCGTAAACGTTGAAAGCAACAGTCACCGCAATGCTGATCGCGCTCTGCGCGGTCACCGCAAACGCACAAACCACACTCACGTTCGACGGCGCGCTGCGCCGCGCGCTGGAAGTGAACAACTCGGTCGAGCAGTCGCGCGAGTACATCGGCGTCGCGGCCGAACAGAAGGCGCAGCTCCTGTCCGCGGTCCTGCCGCGAATCAGCATCACCGGAGATCTCACGCGCAACTCGATCGAGCGCACGTTCGGCAACGGCAGCGACAAAACGACGATCCTGCCGCAGAACAACTGGAGCTACCGCATGATCCTGCAGCAGCCGGTGTTCGCCGGCCGCCGCGAGTTGCGCGCGTACAACCAGGCAAAGTTGAACATCGAGAACGCGAAGCAAAACTCGCGGCTCGCCGAGGACGCGATCCTGCTGCGCGTCGCGTCGAACTACCTCGCGGTCGTCAATGCCGGCCGCCGCATCGACATCGAAAAGCGCAACGTCGAGCTCGCGCAGAAGCGGCTCGATCAAGCCAACGCGTTCTACTCGGCCGGCGAAGTGACGAAGGTCGATGTCTTCCGCGCCGAGACGGCGATGAAGGCCGCGCAGCGACTGATGCAGGTCGCCGAGCAGACGCGCGAGCACGCCGCCGCGCAATTGCGCGAAGACCTCGATCTGCAGGGACCGCTGACCGTCACGCCGCCGGAGCACACCGTGCCGCCGATGCCGGACGAAGCGGCGCTGATCGCGAATGCGACGGAGTCGCGCGCCGACGTCGAAGTCGCGGAGAACAATCTGCGCATCGCGAGCCTCGAAGTCGCGAAGCAGCGCGGCTTCTGGTGGCCGACCGTCACGCTCGAAGCGGGATGGATCAATCAGGCCACGGCCTTTCCCGCCGATCAGTACAAGTACGGCACGCTGCACTTCAACATCCCGGTGTTCCAGTCGGGCGAGGTGAACGCGCGCGTCGCCGGCGCGAAGCATCAGGAGAAAGCCGCGGAGCTCGCGGTCGAGACCGTGAAGGCCGCGGCGCGCGAGGACGTGCACACGGCGATCGCCGACTTGCATGCGGCGCAAACGAGTCTGCAGCTCGCGCAGGAGCAACTCTCGGCCGCGCAGGCCGAATACGATCAGGCGTTCGAGCTGTACCGCGCGCAGGAGGCGACGTCGCTTGACGTCGCGACGTCCGAGGCGTCGCTCGCCGAAGCGCGCCGCGCCGTCGCCGAAGAAACTCTCAACCGTGATCTCGCCGAGCTGCGCGTCTGGTTCGCCGCCGGCAACATGAAAGGTGCTGTAGGGGTGAACCAATGAAGCGTGTATTAGCTGTGATTTTCCTGGCCGCGGTTGTCGCTTGCGCGAAGAAACCGGCTGCGGAGGCTACGACGAATACGACTGCCGAGGCGCCTCCGTTGCCGGCGGATGTGGCGGCGGTGAGCGCCACGGCTAAGACAGATACGACAGATACGACGACGACAGGGGCGTCCGCGATTGCCGAAGAGACAGGCGACACGATCGTCGCGACGGGCGAGTTCGTTTCGCCGACGCGCTCGGAGCTTGCGGTGAAGATGCCGGGGCGCGTCGCGAAGATGTTCGTCGAAGAAGGCTCGCGCGTCGCGAAAGGACAGCCGGTACTGCAGCTCGAGACCGACTACATTCGCATCAATCTGCAGCGCGCCGCAGCGGACGTCGCACGCGCGAAGGCCGCGGAAGCGGACGCCTCGCGCGATCTCGATCGCAAGAAAGATCTGATCGCGAAAGACTCGATCCCGCGCGCGACGTTCGACCGCTCGCAGGCGAATTACGATCAGGCAGTTGCTGCGCGTCAGTCCGCGGAAGCGCAGGCCTCGCTGCTGCGACAGCAATTAGAGGATGCGACGCTGCGCTCGCCGATCAACGGCGTCGTCGCCGAGAAGCGCACCGACGTCGGCCAGCGCCTCGGCGACGCAACCGTCGCGCTCGTGATCGTGCAGACGTCGCCGCTCAAGCTGCGCTTCCGCGTTCCGGAGCGCTACCTCGCCGTCGTGAATAAAGGCGACGCCGTGAAAGCGACCGTCGATCCGTATCCGAACGTCGTCTTCGAAGGGCGTGTGACCACGGTCGGCGGTGTCATCGATCCCGCATCGCGCTCGCTCGCCGTCGAAACGGAGTTCCCGAATCGCGACGGGAAGCTGAAGCCGGGGTTGTTCGCGCGCGTGGAGATGTCCGCCAGATGATCGGTTGCGCGGTTGCTCGGTTGCGCCGTTACGCAGCAACCCCACAGCCGCGCAACTGCGTGACCGCGTAACTGCGCAACCGAGGAAACCATGCACAAACTCGCTCAACTTTGCGTCCGCCGGCCCGTCTTCGCGACGGTGCTCGTGCTTTCGCTCGTCGTGGTCGGGTACTTCGCGTATCTGCAGCTCGGCGTCGACCGCTTTCCGAAGGTCGACTTCCCGACGATCACGATCACGACCACGCTCACCGGCGCCGCGCCGGAAGAGATCGAAACCGACATCACCGACAAGATCGAGGAGTCGGTCAACACGATCAGCGGCATCGATCAGCTGCAATCCATTTCGTCGGAAGGCGTCTCGCAGGTCATCGTGCAGTTCGTCCTCGAGAAGAACGCCGACGTCGCGGCGCAGGAAGTGCGCGACAAGGTCAACATGGTCCTGCGCAATCTTCCGGCCGACGCCGATCCGCCAATCATTCAGAAATTCGATCCCGATTCGGTTCCTGTTCTGTCGATCGCGCTCGACGGCCCCGCGCCGATTCGCGAGATCACCGAATACGCGGACAAGAAGCTGCGACGCCGGCTCGAGTCGCTGAACGGCGTCGGACAGGTGCTCATCGTCGGCGGACGTCCGCGCCAGATCAACGTCGTCGTCGACACGGAAAAACTGAGCGCGGTCGGAGTCACGACTGCGCAAATCATCGGCGCGCTGCAGTCGCAGAACGTGCAGATCCCGGGTGGCAAAGTCGAGCAGGGACTGCACGACCTCACGCTGCGCACGTACGGACGCGTGACGTCGCCCGGCGACTTCGCGAACGTCGTGATCCTTTCGAAGAACGGATATCCGGTGAAGATCGGCGACGTCGCGCACATCGAAGACAGCGTCGCCGAGCCGGAGTCGGTCGCGTCGGTCGACGGCAAGCCGGCGGTCGTGCTGCAGATTCGCAAACAGTCCGGCACGAACACGGTCGAAGTCGTCGAGGCGCTGAAAGAGCGCACCGCGGAATTGCAGAAAGACCTGCCGAAGGGCTGGAAGATGCGCGTGATCCGCGATCAGTCGGAATACGTCATCTCGGCGGTCAACGCCGTGAAAGAGCACCTCATCCTCGGCTCGCTCTTCGCCGCGCTGATCGTCTGGTTCTTCCTGTCGTCGCCGAAACTGCGCACTGCGCTAATGCTCGTCGCGGCGACGCTCGCCGTCTACTTCCTCTTGTTCGGATTCCACGACGTGCCGGCGAAGATGGCCATTCCTCTGCGCGCCGGCGGCGTGCTCGTCGCCCTCGGCATGCTCACGTACTTTTTCCGCCGCTCGCGTCCGACCGTCATCTCGGCGGTCGCGATCCCGAGCTCGATCATCGCGACGTTCGCGGCGATGAAGTTCGAGAACTTCACGCTCAACGTCATCACGCTCCTCGCGCTGACGCTCGCCGTCGGCATCGTCATCGACGACGCGGTCGTCGTCCTCGAGAACATCTTCCGCTTCATGGAAGAGAAGAAGAAGTCGCCGCGCGAAGCAGCCGTCGAAGGAACGAAGGAAGTCGGACTCGCGGTCATGGCGACGTCGCTGTCACTGATCGCCGTGTTCCTTCCGGTCGCGTTCATGGGCGGCATCGTCGGGCGGTTCATGAACTCGTTCGGCATCACGATGGCGATCGCCATCGCCGTCTCGCTGCTCGTCTCGTTCACGCTGACGCCGATGATGTCGTCGCGCTGGCTGCGCCGCGAAGACCTGCATCATGGGACCGCGACGCGCGAGCACGGCATCTACGGACTCATTGAGCGCACGTACCTGCGCATGCTCGACTGGTCGATGCGGCACCGCTGGGTGATCGTCATCTCGATGTTCCTCGCGTTGTTCTCGATCGTGCCACTCGGAAAGGCGGTCAACAAAAACTTCCTGCCGCAGGACGACGAGTCGCAGTTCGCGGTGTCGGTGCGCGCGCCCGAGGGATCGAGCCTGCAGACGACGCAGACGATCATGGACTCGATCGCGTCGCGCATTCGCAAGATCGCCGAGGTCGAGACGACCGTCGTGACGATCGGGGACGATCCGCAGATCACGCAGAACCTCGGCAGCGTCTACGTCAAGCTCGTGCCGGTCGAAAAGCGCAAGCGCAGCCAGTTCGACGTCATGGCCGACGTTCGCGCGAACGTCATGCCGCAGTACCGGCGGTTGAACCTGCGGACGAGCGTCGCGCCGGTCAATACGTTCGGCGGCGGCGTCAACGCGGAGATCATGTACTGGATCGGCGGGCCCGATCTGAAGCAGCTCGAGAAGTATTCGGACGTGCTGCTGGCGAAATTGAACGAGATGAAGAAGGACGGCGTCGTCGATCCCGACACGACGTTCATCACCGGCAAGCCGGAGCTCGGCGTGCGCATCGACCGCGCGAAAGCCGCCGACCTCGGCGTCCGCGTGCAGGACATCGCGTCGACGCTCAACGTGCTCGTCGGCGGACTCAAGATCACCGACTACTACGAAGGCGGCGAGCAGTACGAAGTGCACGTGCGCGCGGAGCACGAGTACCGCAAGGATCCGCAGGGGATTGCGCAGGCGCAGGTGCTGTCATCGAAGACGGGCAGCGTGCAGTTGCGCGACGTCGTCAACATGACGCCGGGCGCGGGACCGTCGACCGTCAATCGCATCGCCAGACAGCGCCAGGTCATGCTCACCGCGAACATGGCGCCCGGCCACTCCGCGCAGAACGTGATGGACATGCTCACGCGCGAGACCGCGAATCTGAAAATGCCGAGCGGCTACTCGGCCGGCTTTACCGGCCGCTCGCGCGAGCAGACGCGCGCGTTCCAGAACTTCATGTTCGCGTTCCTGCTCTCGATCATCTTCATGTACCTGATCCTCGCCGCGCAGTTCGAAAGCTGGATCCACCCCATCACGATCCTGCTCGCGCTGCCGCTGACGATCCCGTTCGCACTCTTCTCCATTCTCGTTTTGAATCAGTCACTCAACATTTTCTCGATGCTGGGCATCCTCGTGCTGTTCGGCATCGTCAAGAAAAACGGCATCCTCCAGATCGACCACACGAACCAGCTGCGCGCCGCGGGCATGGACCGCCCGCACGCGATCCGCGAAGCCAACCGCGATCGACTGCGTCCGATTCTCATGACCACGCTCGCATTCGTCGCCGGCATGATCCCGCTCGTCGCATCGAGCGGAACCGGCGCCGCAACAAACCGCGCGATCGGCTCCGTCATCATCGGCGGCCAGACACTCGCGCTGTTGCTCACGCTCCTCGCGACGCCGGTCGCGTACTCGCTGTTCGACGACGTGCAGGAGTGGTTCCGGCGGCAGCGCGGTGTGGTGGAGGAGGAAGAGGGGACTGTGGCGGAGGCCGTGGCGTAGAAGATTAGCGAAAGGGATTCACGATCTCGAGCCGCTCGATTCGAAAGCTTGTCTGCAAGTCCTCGGAGTAAAGCTTGCGGCAGCCGGCGATGAGAGCGGCTCGTACGATCAGGGCGTCCCAGATCGAGAATTGATACAGCCGATGCAGATCGATTGCTGCGAGAACATCAGCAGCTGAGACCGTGGCCACCTCCATCTGCGAGTAAAGCTCCACCCGGCGGCGTGCAAATTCGGCATCCAGTCCCAGCTTTTTGGTCGCCACGGCGAAGTATTCTTGAAGTACCTGGATCGACAGCCAGCCGTTCCCGTCGCGAAATACTTCTTCGATCAATTCCTGGGCTTGTTTCCGTTTGGCGGGCACCGCCTTGTCATCGGCGTAGATGAGAACATTGGTATCAACGAAAACGGGCGCGGTCATGAATTTCCTCGCGCGTCCAGCGCTTTCCAGCCGAGTTTCCGGACGAGCTGCGCCACAACTTTTTCAGCTCGTCGATGATCTCATCGGAGCTTCGCTCGGAAGCCAGCTCCTCCAGATATTCGCGAATCAGTTGGTTCACGGAGGTGCCACGCCGCGCCGCCAGTTCACGTGCGCGCGCGAGCACATCGTCGTCAATCGACAGCGTGACGTTCACGTTCAAAGTTTACGTGTACACGTAATACGTGTCAATGAGTGAACATCGGGTAACGCTGCAACGCCACGATAGCCGGCCCGCGCAACCGCCGGAGTATCCTGTCCTCCTCTCATACAACCAGGAGGTGCAGATATGGCTCCGGCGGTTCTCGTCCTTTTGGCTACGCTTTACGGCTTGCGGAATCCTGGCGATGGTGGGCGCCAGCTGGTCTCGATTGATCCTGCGACGGCGGCGGTGACGCCGATCAGCGCGAGCATTGATCCACCGAACGGAACGTCCTCGGGCGTCGTTGCGCTCGATACGGGCGGCGGGCGGTTTTTCTTCGTAGGCATGCCGTCGTCCGGCACGGATTGGCGGTTGTACACCGTCGACACGGGAACGGGCGCGGTGCTCAGTTCGCCGGCGATCGATCCGGCGACGTCGATTCTCGGGCTCGAGTATGACGACGCGGCGGACGTGTTGTACGGCATGCGCAATCCCGGCGACGGCGGGAAGCAGATCGTCACGTACGATCCCGCGACCGGCGTCGCGACGCCGATCAGCGCGAGCATCTCGCCGCCGCTCGGCGTTCCCGGCGGCGTGACCGCGCTCGATGCGGCGGGTCATCGCTTCTTCTTCATCGGCACGCCGAGCGCGGAGTTCGTGCATCGTGTTTACACTGTGAACACGGTGACGGGTGCCGTCATCAGCAATCCGACGGTCGGCCCAGCGACGTCGATACTCGGGCTGGAGTACGACGCCGCCGAAGGCGTTTTGTACGCGCTGCGCAATCCGGGCGACGCCGGCAAGCAGCTGGTGCGGCTCGATCCCGCGACCGGTGCCGCAACCGCGGTGAGCGTGAGCATCGCGCCGCCGCTTGGCATTCCGGGCGGCGTGAACGCGCTCGACCCGGCCGGCAATCGCTTCTTCTTCATCGGTGTGCCGAGCGCGGAGTCGGACTATCGCATCTACACGATCGATACCGCGACCGGCGCGGTGCCGGGGAATCCGACGATCACCGGCAGCGCGTCGCAATTCTTCGTCGGCCTCGCGTATCCGGCGGCGTCCGCGCCGCCGCCCGGCCCGACCGAAGTCACGATCGACGTCCGCTCGACGATCAATCCGCGGAGCAAAGGCGTGATCCCGGTGGTGATCTTCACGACGGCCACGTTCGATGCGACGACGGTCGATCCGTCGACGGTCCGCTTCGGTCCGGGCAACGCGTCCGAGGCGCACGGGACGGGACACATCAGCGACGTCGATGGCGACGGCGATCTCGATCTGATGCTGCATTTCCGCACGCAGGACGCGGCGATTCCGTGCGGCGCGACGTCCGCGACGCTCACGGGACAAACATTCAGCGCGCAGGCGATTCAGGGAACGGATACGATCAGCACCAGCGGCTGTCATTGATGCAGAGACTCCCCAACGCGGCGCCTCACTCGAACAAAACGACCACACTGTGATTTGTCGCCCTTCTCCCCGCTGCGCGGGGAGAAGGTGGCTGAAGGCCGGATGAGGGGCGTGCGCTACTCGATGAACTCGATCTTGTCGTCGAGCAGGTGCACCGCGCAGCGCGAGTCCTGGTAGATCATCATCGTCGCGCCGGGCCCGCGCGTTTCTTCATCACTGCGCGTTTCGTCGGCGTCACCCATTTTCGATTTCACTTCGGCTGCGCTCATGCCCTGCGACAGCGAAGCGCATGAGCCGTGGTGGGTGGCGGCTTTGGACTGCGGCGGCATCGCCGCCGCTTTCGAAAGCGCCGGCGTAGCCGGCGCAGTCCAAAGGAGCCACGCGCCGGCGAGAATCGCGCTGCCGAGGAGCATGGGAATGCGTTTGCGCGTGAGCGTGAGCGCGAGCCAGACGATGCCTGCTGCGGCGAGGACGATCATTGCGCGAACACCCTCCGCTCGCTGCGTCCCCACGCGCGCAACTCGCTCTCGAATTGCGCGACCGGTTTTCCGGAGAGCGTCGTCAGCGCCTGTTCGGTCGTCTGTCCCTCGCGGAACGCGTCCAGCAATTTGCGCACGCCCGCTTTGCCGTAGCGCGCTTCGATGTAGCGGATGTCGGTCTGCGACACGATGTACGCGGCGCCGATCATCTCGGGATCGGGCGAGCCCTTCAGCGCGGCGTCGAGCAATGTGACGGGCAGCAGTCGATCGTCCTCGTACATGTTGAACGCGTTCTCGTGATACGGACGCTGTTCGATGCGCTGCGCGAGTCCTTCCTGGAACCAGTGCGGCGCCTGGTCGTTCGTCGCCTGCGCGATCATCGCGTGCGACAGCTCGTGCGCGAGGATCGCCACGATCGGCGGGATCAGCTCGGGCACGCCGGCGAACGGCACGGTGATCTTGCCGTTGTAAAAGCCGAGGATCATGTCCGAGCCGGTGTAGGTCTGCTTGAACTCGTCCCACCAGACGACGTTGACGACGACCGGCTGGAAGTCCGGCGTCGGAATCCATTCTTGCAGGCGCTTCAGCTCCAGCTCGAGCACGTTGCCCAGCTCCGCGGCCGACGTCGCGCTCACTTCGGCGGGAAAGTGGATCTCGAAGTGCGGCGTCTTGGTCGTGTAGTAACTTGTCGCCAGCCGCTTGTTCATCTGGATCTGCCGCACGCGCTCGTCGATGAACGCGTTCGCGCGGATGCTTTGCGAGCGGTCGTACATCCGCACGGCCGCGTCATAGAGATCGTGCGCGGCGAACAGCTCCGCGAGCTCGGTCAGCGCGGCGGCGTCTTTCTTCCGCTGCAGCACGCGGCTCGCGGCGACGTTGATCAGGAGCTGCTTCGCGTCGTCGCTGCGATGCATGCGTTGCAGTCCGACGCTGCGCAAAAAGAAAATCGACGGCGGAACGTATTCGGCGGACGCCGACAGCTGATCGGTGAGCTGCAGCAATTCCGGCCAGCGATTGTGCGCTGCGAGCGCGTCCGCGGTCGCGCTGATGCGGCGCCGCAGCGCGGGTTGCGCGTACGCGGCCGCGTTGCGGCCGCTGGCCATGAGCCGCGGCAGATCGGCGAGATGCTGCTGCTCTTCCTGCTGCGCCCACTCCGTTGCCGCGACGACGGGCGTTCCGACGGGCGCGAGCGCGGCGCCGCCGGGCACGAGCAGTTCCTGCTCGCCGATTTGCACGTGGAGAAAATCGCCGGACGTGCGCGCCTCGGCGTTGGCGGGCAGCGCGACGGGACGCGTCGACGCGGTGGTCGACGTCACGAGCGGATCGGTCGCCGCGCCGAAGCTGATCGTCGACGTGACGCTCGGACGATGCAGCACGGACCAGAACACGTCCGCGCCGAGGAGTTGCTGCCGCTCGACCGGACGCAGTATCCATCCCTGTCGCAGCATCGCTTCCGCTTCGTCGTCGCGCCTCTCGTTTGCTGCGACGACGGCGAGCGAGTAGTAGACGTCCGCGTCGCGCGAGCCGATGCGCGCGAGGCGCTGCAGATAGCTGGTCGCGCGCTCGTCGTAGCCGAGGGCCATCAGCGCGTCAGCGGACTCCATCCAGATCGCGTCACGACCGGGACCGAGATTGAGCGCGTGCTCGAACGCGAGCGCGGCGGCCGACTCGTCGCTCTGCATCAGCGCTAGGCGTCCGCGCAGGATCTCGACGAGCGGGATGTCCGAGGGAGAAGGAAACGCATCGAGAGCGCGCTTCGCCGCGTCGACGTTCGTCTGCTGCAGATCGAACTGAATCTTCCAGAGCTTCGCAATCGTGTTCGCGCCGGCTTCGACGACGCCGTTGCCCGAGGTGACGGCGCGACGAAGGGGCAACAAACTTCGGAGCGCCGTCTGAGTGGAGCGGCGGGCTCTTAGCCCGCCGACGTCGGCTTCCGGCGGGCTAAGAGCCCGCCGCTCCACATTCCAATACGGAATCACGACCAGCGCGAGGGCGGCCGCGATCATCACGATTTGAATGCTGCGGCGCGCGCTGAGAAATGCGGCACCCGCGGTGAGCGCAGCAGCGAGCAGCACCAGCGCGAGTGGTTTTTGATTGTCGACCGGAGAAAGCGGCGGCGTAGCCGCCGCAGTCCAAAGAGGTTTCTTCTCCGACGGCTGCGCGAGAAAACGGATGTCGTAGATCTTCCCGTCTCTCATCTCGAAGATCAGCGCGTCATCGAATCCCGACGGATACGACACCGAGAACGCCGCCATCTTGTCCTTGAGCGCCGGCACGACCGTCTGCAACTGCCACTGCGCGCCTTCGCGCGGTCCGACGCGTACTTCGATCTCCTCGTCGAGATTCGGCAGCATGCGCAGCGGCGAATCCTTCGAGAGGTTCTCGTGGATCGCCGCCGGTCCGCGGCTCAGGTAATCCGCCGCGATCCGCACTCCCGCGTGCTCCGCGTCCGAGATCGGGCGGACAGCCAGCACCAGGGCGAGAACGAAGTTCATGGGGAAGCGCGCATTGTACCCCTTGACAGACGTCGAACGCAGACCTACTGTATTGGTAACCTAATACACTGGTCCAGCAGGAATCATGAACATGTTTGATATCAATCCCAGTCAGGCCGCCCCGATCTGGCGGCAAATCGAAGAGGGAATGCGGCGGATGATCTCCCTCGGCACGCTCGCGCCGGGCGACACCGTTCCGTCGGTGCGCGAGCTCGCCCAGCAGCTCCGCGTCAATCCCAACACCGTCGCCCGAGCCTATCAACGGCTCACCGACGCCGGCGTGTTCGCCGTGCGGCGCGGCGAGGGAACGTTTGTCAGCGAAGAGCCGACACAACTCAAAAAATCCGAACGCCACGACACGCTGCGCGAGGCGGCCACGCGTTACGCCGGCACCGCAGTCTCCGTCGGCGCGACGCTCGATGACGCGTCGCGCGAGCTGGGGAACAGCTACGAGCGCGTCGTGCGCGAGCACAGGAGGAAAGCATGACCGGCATTCGAGCGGAACACGTGACGATCCGCTACGGAAAGCGGACCGCAGTCGATGACGTCTCTTTCGACGTCGTTCCCGGATCGGTGTACGCACTTCTCGGCCGCAACGGAGCAGGCAAGTCTTCGCTCGTTCGCGCGCTCACCGGAAACCTGCGCGCCGATCTCGGCAAGATGGAAGTTCTCGGCAAGGACGCCTGGAGCGGACGCGCGCCGCTGATGGAGCGCGTCGGAATCGTGTCCGAGGAACCGGATGCGCCGCCGGAAATGCGCGTGAAAGAGCTGGCGTGGTTTTCGTCGCGGCTCTATTCGCGCTGGCAGCAGAAGGCGTTCGACGAGCGCATCGCGCGCTTCGGGATCGCACAGACGTCGCGCATGGGTGAGCTGTCGAAGGGACAGAAGAAGCAGGTGACGCTCGCGCTGGCGCTGGCGATCTCGCCCGAGGTCCTGATCCTCGACGATCCGACCCTCGGTCTCGACGTCGTCGCACGCAAGTCGCTGTTCGAAGAAGTGATCGCGCACATGGCCGACTTCGGCATCACCGTCTTCATGACCACGCACGACCTCGCGCCGGTGGAAGCGGTTGCGGATCGCGTCGGCATCCTGCGCAACGGCAAGCTCGTTCTCGACGAAGAGATCGACACGCTGAAGTCGCGCTTCCGCCGCATCCGCTTCGCGAGCCAGCCGGTCGCGCTGTCGACGGCGAACCTCATCGCCGCGACCGTGCGGCAGTGGGGGAGCGGCACCGAGGCAGTGGTCAGCAACTACGACGACCTCGCCTTCGAGCGATTCCGCGACGTGTCGCATCTGCAGGCCGAAGTGACGCCGATGTCGCTCGAAGAAATTTTCATCGCCGTCGCCGGCGAGCAGGGGGAATGACATGAGCAGCACATTAGTGATCGCGAGCCGCGAGCTTCGCGAACGATCGAGAGTGTTCGTGATGGCGGGGGCGATGGCCCTGATGCCGTTCCTTGCCGCGCTGATTCCGGCGGTGAGCAGTGACCGTCCGCAGGCGATCGCCGGGGTAGGCGGATTCCTCGGCGTGGCGATGGCGCTCGGCGTCGCGCTCGCGCTGGGCGGATCGACGATTGTTGGTGACCTGGTCTCGCGGCGGATGTCGTTTTACTTTTCCAAACCGGTTTCACCTGCCGCGATCTGGTTCGGGAAGATGCTCGCCGCGCTCGCGATGAGCGTCGCCTGCTTCGTGATCATCGCGGCGCCGGCGTTTCTCGCGACGGGCAATCAATGGATCGCGACGTTCGGCGGCACGCGCCTTCTTCCTTACCTGGGCGGCGGCATTCTGCTGATGTTCCTCATCAGCCACACGCTCAACACGATGGTGCGCTCGCGCTCCGCGCTGGTGGGACTCGACTTCGTCCTGACCGCCGTGTGTCTCGGCGCGATCTTCTACATCGTGAAGCCCCTCGTCCTTGCGGGCGCCGTGATCGGACTGATTCTCCTCGGCATCATCGGCGGAGCGATCATCCTGACGCTCTTCTTCGCGCCGCTCTGGCAACTCGCGCGCGGGCGCAGCGACATCAAACGGAGCCACATCGCGCTTTCGCGCGCGATCTGGACGTCGGCGGTGATCGTGCTCGCCGTGGCCGGCCTGTATGCCGCGTGGGTGGTGAATGTCGCGCCGAAGGATTTCACGTACATCGTCGACCTCGAACAATCGCCGGGCGGCAACGCGATTTTCCTCACCGGCGCGACGCCTGCGCGCGGCGACTATCGCGCGTCGTACATCGTCGATCTGAACAGCGGCAAGTATGAGCGGATCGACACGCTGCCGTGGTGGGGAGTGCGCTTCTCGCAGAGCGGCAACGCCGTGGCGTGGATGCAGCCGGTGTCGCTGATCAAGCCCGCGGAGCAGCTCGAGATTTACACGAAGCGGCTGGATCAGCCGGACGCGCGTGCGGTCGCGACGGGAATCCGGCGAAGCATGGGCAACGACTTCGCGCTCTCGCCGGAAGGCACGCGCGTCGTGGTCGCGAGCGCTCAAACGATCGCGGTGCAGGATCTGGCGTCGCATCGCATCCTCGCGTCCGTTCCGAAGAGCGGCTTTGCGGTCGAGCTCTACTTCGTCACACCCGACGTGGTCCGCGTGCATCTGGCGCATCCCAACTCCTCGACGCTGGAGATCTACGAGCTCGACATCCCGTCGAAGAAGTTCGTGAAGACCGGTGAAGTGACCACGGACCGCACGTACGTGAACGCGCACGTGTCGCCCGACGGCTCACGCATCGTTCTTCCGCGATCGGGCGTCGTGGCGGACGCGCGGACCGGCGCGATCGTGACGAAGCTGCCGGTGGTCATGCCCAGTCACGCCGGTACGGCGATTCTGAGCGACGGAACGATCGCGGTCTCGAAGCACGCCAAAGGCGCTCCGCAAGTCACGCTGTCGCTCTTCGCTCCCGACGGCACGCTGAAGCACGAAGTCGCGCTGCCGGGGCGCGGCGGCTGGATCATGGCAGAGGTGGAAGGCGGGAAGCTGGTCGTGATGAACAGCCTGGGCGAGAACGACGCGAGCGGAAACAAATCTCGAATGTACGTGGTCGATACCGCGCGCGGCACGATCGAGCGGGCGATCAACGATCTGCACGGACCGTGGAACTGGCGTAATCCGCAGCTCGCGCATTTCTCCGCGAACGCGAAGCTCGTCGCGGTCAACGGGGACCGAAAGCTCGTGACGTGGAACCCGACGACGGGAGCGGTGACGCCGCTGAAGTAGTGGAGCGGCGGCCGCTCTCGGCCGCCGGATTCTCGCGGGGGTCGGCGCCCGAAGCGGGCGCCGCTCCACTACTTCGGCCGTGCCGCTTTCGCGCTCTCGACGAGCACGGTGAATCCGGCGGCGTCGTGAACGGCGATGTCGGCGAGGACTTTGCGGTCCATTGTGTTGCCGGCCGCTTTCAGTCCGCTGATGAACTGGGAGTAGGACATCCCGTTCAGCCGCGCCGCGGCGTTGATGCGGGCGATCCAGAGCTTGCGGAAGTCACCCTTGCGATCCTTGCGGCCGGTAAACGCCGAGTTCAGCGCCTTGTCGACGGCCTGCTTCGCGATGCGGTGTCCGCGCGACTTCATCCCGTAGAAGCCCTTAGCGAGCTTCAGGATTTTCACGCGGCGATTCTTTCTCTTCGGACCTCGTTTGACTCTTGCCATGTTCTCCTCGTTCCTTTCTTTTCGAGCGGCCGGGTCAGGAGTAAGGTGTTACCCGGGCGCGCTCCGTTGTGAGGCTCAGAGGCTCACAGACTCATGGGCTCACAGAATCGATGAGCCCATGCGCCTGTGAGCCCATGCGCCTCTACTTGTACGGCAACATGCGCTTCACGGTCTTCGCGTTCGCGCTCGAGACCTCGACTTCGGCGCCCAGCTTCGCCTTACGGCCCGGGCGCTTCTTGGTCAGGATGTGCGAATGAAACGCGTGATTGCGCTGGAGTTTGCCCGAACCGGTCTTCTTGAACCGTTTCGCGGCTCCGCGATGCGTCTTCATCTTAGGCATAACTTTCCCCTAAAGGCTTGGTGCGTAACCTGGTTGTCCTGCGGATGATTCCCGTCATCCTGAGCAAAGCGAAGGATCTCGAGTTGCGCGTTCTTGGCCTTTGGAGATCCTTCGCCGTCTTCGCGGCTTCAGGATGACGCGTCTTCGCGCGTCATTTGTTCGGCGCAATCACGATCGTCATGCGATTGCCCTGCACGTCGGGATGCGGGCTCTCGGACGCGCCGAACTCTTTGATTTCCGTCAGCAGACGATCGATCACGGCCCGGCCGAGCTCCATGTGCGTCATCTCGCGGCCGCGGAAGCGGACGCTGGCCTTGACCTTGTCTCCGTGCTCGAGGAAGCGGATGACGTGGTTTTTCTTGAAGTCGAAGTCGTGCTCGTCGATGCGCGGCCGGAACTGCACCTCTTTGACGACGATGACTTTCTGCTTCTTCTTCGCCTCGCTCTGTTTCTTCTTCTGCTGGAAGATGAACTTGCCGTAGTCCATGATCTTGCAGACCGGCGGGTTCGCGGTCGGCGAGATCTCTACGAGGTCGAGGTCTTTTTCGCGAGCCATGTCCTGCGCCTGCTGCAGCGGGACGATTCCGACCTGTTTTCCTTCGAAATCGATCAGCCGCACCTCGGCGGAGCGGATCATGTCGTTGATGCGGTTTTCGGGCTCGGCGGGTCGCGGGGCGAATCTCGGATTACGACGTGGTGGGAAAATACGAAAGTCCTCCTGTTGTTGGGTCGATCAATGTACGTATAAATGGATTACAAAGTCAACGCGCGTGAACGCGCCTGTTCCTGAGCAATTCCAATCAGTTCCTCGACGCTCACGGTCGGCTGGTCGCCTCCGCTGCGCTTGCGCAGCGTGACGGTTCCGGCCGCGGCCTCCTTCTCTCCGACGACGAGCATGAACGGGATCTTCTGCAGCTGCGCGTCGCGGATCTTCGCGCCGAGCTTTTCGTTGCTGCGGTCGACTTCGACGCGCAGGTTCGCGGCCTTCAGTTTCTTCCCGACTTCGTCCGCGTAGTCGACGAATTTCTCCGACAGCGGCAGCACGATCGCCTGCACGGGCGCGAGCCAGAACGGGAACGCGCCGGCGAAGTGCTCGATGAGAATCGCGATGAACCGCTCGAACGATCCATAAATCGCGCGGTGCAAAACGGCCGTTCTGTGCTCGGCGTTGTCTTCACCGATGTACATGAGATCGAAGCGCTCCGGCGCGTTGTAGTCGAGCTGGATGGTTCCGAGCTGCCACTTGCGCCCGATGCTGTCGGACACGTCGAAGTCGATCTTCGGACCGTAGAACGCACCGTCGCCCGGCTTCATCTCATAGGGGCGGCGGAGGGAATCGAGAGCGCGCTTGAGCATCGCTTCGGCACGGTCCCAGAGCGCGTCGTCGCCGATCCGCTGCTCCGGACGAGTCGCGAACTTCGCGATGTAGTCGAGACCAAAGGACGAGTACACCTCATCGAGCAGCTCGACAAAGCGTCGAACTTCTTCTGTCACCTGCTCTTCCATGCAGAGGATGTGCGCGTCGTCCTGAGCGAACTGCCGCACGCGAGTGAGACCGCTCAACACGCCCGATGCCTCGTTGCGATGCAGGGGATCGTGCGTGCTGTAACGCACCGGCAGTTGGCGATAGCTGTGCCGCTTCATCTTGTACAGCAGATAGTGAGACGGGCAGTTCATCGGCTTGAGAGAAAAATCGTGTTCCCCGGTCTCGCTGTCGAGCACGAGGAACATGTTCTCCTTGTACTTTCCCCAGTGTCCGCTGATCTCCCAGAGACCCTTGTTGAACATCAGCGGAGTCTTCACTTCGAGGTAACCGTTCTCGCGAGTCATCTCGCGCATGTAGTGCGCGAGGGTGTTGTACAGAGTGGTTCCTTTCGGGGTCCAGAACGCGGCGCCCGGCGCGAAGGGATGGAACTGGAAGAGATCGAGCTCTTTGCCGAGCTTGCGGTGATCGCGCGCTTTCGCTTGCTCGATCTGCTTCAGGTGGGCGTCGAGCTGCTCCTTGTCCGCCCACGCGGTGCCGTAGATGCGCTGCAGCATCGCGTTGCGCTCATCGCCGCGCCAGTACGCGCCGGCGACGGAGAGCAATTTGAAGGCGCCGAGGCGGCCGGTGGAGGGGACGTGCGGTCCGCGGCAGAGATCGAACCATTCGCCCTGCCGGTAGACGGACAGCGCCTCGTCGCCGGGGATGGCCTTGATGATCTCGACCTTATACTTTTCGCCGAGCTTGTCGAAGGTTGCAATCGCCTCGTCGCGGCTCCACTCCTCGCGGCGGATCGGCAGATCGCGCTTCGCGATCTCGGTCATCTTCTCTTCGATGCGGCGCAGGTCCTCGTCGCTGAACGGACGCTCCGTTCCGAAATCGTAGAAAAACCCGTTCTCGATCACCGGACCGATCGTCACCTGCGTTCCCGGAAACAGCTCCTGCACCGCCATCGCCATGAGGTGCGCGGTCGAGTGGCGGATGGTGTCGAGACCCGCGTCCGACTTCGGCGTCACGATCTCGACTTTCGCGCCTTCGGCCACGGGCGCGTAGACGTCGACGACCTTGCCGTTCACCTTGCCGGCGATCGCGTCCTTCGCGAGACGCTTTCCGATCGACGCCGCAACGTCGGCGACAGTCGCGTTGTCGGGGACCTCTTTGATGGAACCGTCGGGAAGCTGGATGTTCATGTTGACCTCATAACAAAAGCAGGGCCTTTTGGGGCCCTGCTTCGGTGATCGTTTTGATTCGGGGATTTCAAACGGACGATCAACGGCAGGGCGACGAGCTCGTGCTCGTCGTTCGCGTCTGGCCGATAGTCGTCGTCGTTCGGAACATAAAGAGGTCAGCGAGTATAGCACGCGGGAACACTGCTTGATTCCCCGTGAGATTCCTGGCGTTAACGCCGCCGCACGATCACGTCTCCATTCACGGCCTTCACCTTGATCAGCGACTTGCCGCTGCCGATCGTTCCTTTGCCGCGAATGTATTTGCGCGGCGTGCCTTCGCTGTCGTCCCAGCGATCGCTCTCCGTCGTGGTGAGCGCCCAATCGCTTTCGATGTGCGACTTGCGCCGGTAGCCTTCCGTGTATGCGGTCTCGAGCTCGAAGAGCGCGTTGATCGACTCGGGCAGCTCGACGATCACGCGGCCGTAGCCGGTAAACACGCTCACCGATTGGTCGGCGCCGTTCGCGTCGGCGAGTGAGATCGTCACTTTGCCGGCGCCCGTCGATGCGTCGACCGATCCCGCGATCGGACCGACGTCGATGTCGCCGCCGCCGGTATGCGCTTCGATGCGGCCGGCGCCGCTGCCGATGCGCACGTCGCCGCCTCCGGTCGATGCGTACACGCCTTTCGGCGCGGAGCGCACTTCGATGTCGCCGCCCGCTTTCGTGATGTGCAGCCGTCCCTGGAAGCGATCTCCGACCGTGAACTTCGAGTCTTTCTCCGTCACGTCATCGAGAGAGGTGGTCACATCTTCGGCGTTGACGACCGGGCCGCTGCCCGATGTGGCGCTCAGACCGCCGCGCACGCGCGAGAGCCACACCTTGCCGCCGCCGGTGCTCATCGATCCTGACATATCGACGTCGTCGACGCGGATCTCACCACCGCCGGTGGAGAGATGCGCGCTTCCTTTCGCGTTGCGGAACTCGAGCTCACCGCCGCCGGTCGTCCCTTCGAACGAGCCTTCGACGTCGCTCACCGAGAGTCCGCCGCCCGACGAATGGAGGCGGACGTTGTACTGCCGCGGTACGTTGATGGTGAACTTCACGCTCGATGTGCGCATGCGAACGTTGGGTGCGAACCCCGACGTGACGCGCACGCCGTCACTGACGCGTTGCGCGTCCGCTTCCACGCCCTTCGAGCTGTTCGAGAGGATGCGGCCTTCGATGCTGACGCGCCGCTGGTCCCATCCGCGCACGACGACCGACCCGCCGGCTTCGAGCGCGAGGTCGAGCGTCTCGCCGGGCGCGGCGTCGAACGTGCGCGAGAACGTCGCGCGCACCGACTCATCGTTGTCATGTTCGGCGAACAACTCGGCGCGTGCGCGCGCGAGCGGAATGATTGCGATCGACGCGACGATGACGGCCGCGATCGCGATGACCCGCGGAATCGACGTTCGCTTGCGCGATTCGTCGAGCACCGCTTCGACGCGCGTCTGAAGATGCGAGGCCATGCCGAGAACGAGGAAGCCGGCGAGGCGGCGAAAGTGAGCGGCGTTGGCGACGGCGAGCAGGTGCGCCGCGTAGTCGGGGCCGACGATGCCGCCGGCAAGCACGCGATCGTCGCTGGCGTGCTCGCTCTCGCGACGCAGCTGGCGTACCGCGAGCCACATCAATGGATGAAACCAGTACGCCGCGCAGGCGAGGCTGGCGAAGAGTTGCGTGAGTGAGTCGCGGCGCGCGACGTGCGCGAGCTCGTGCAGCAGAGCGGCGCGGCGCCGGTCGAGCGGCCACGTCGCGGCATCGGCGGGAAGCAGCACGACGGGACGTAGCCATCCCCACGTTACGGGCGCGCCGACCGCGGCGCTGTATGCGACGCGCGCGTTGCGTTTCCTATCGACGAGCGATTGCCAGTCGTCCATCGGCGTCGCGGAGCGCGCGATGCGTGCGAGTCCGATGTTGCCGGCGATGAACCACGCCAGCGTTGCCAGCGCGCCGGCGATCCAGAGCATGGCGAAGATCGGCGGACGCGGAACGGCCGGTGCGGCGAGCGTGACCGCGCCGTCGGAATCGACGCGCGTGACTGTCTCCTGCGTCAAATTCGTGATCGGCGCCGGAGCTGATGCGACCTTGTAGTGAATCGGCACGATCCATGGCGACGCGAAGAAAGCGACCGCGGTCGCGAACAGCGTCGCGGCGATCGTCAGCGACCAGACGAAATGCCGCGCGGCAGCGGATCGCGCGCGCAGCAGCTCCGCGACGGCGAAGCCGCACAGCAACAGCAGCGTGACTTTGATGAGCAGCTGGATCATTTTTTCTTTCTCCCGCGGCGCGCCTCGTCGATCAACTTCGCCATCCGCCTCAGCTCCTCGTCGGACGGCGGCTGCTCCGCGACGCCGAGCATCGCCGCGACCGCCGACTCCATCGAGTTCGAGAAAAACGTGCGCAGCAGGTGGCGCACCGCCGACTTGCGCACGCGCTCCGGATCCGCCGTCGGCAGATACACATACCGCGGCCCGTCCCATTCGTGGCGAACGTAGCCTTTTTCTTCCAGCAGCCGCAGCATTCCCCGAACCGCGGAGTAGCTCGGCGGATCGGGCAGCTCATCGCGAATCTCCGCTGCCGTCACGCGGCCATGGCGATGAACGACGTCCATGATCTGCCGCTCGCGCCGCCCGAGCTCGGTGGAGTCGGTGTGCTTGTGGGTTGGCATGATGCTAGTACATTAGCATCACGATCGTCGGACGGCAAGGAAACTTGTGGTTAACGGGCGAATGGCGCCTGGTTCATGCTTTGAGCGCACCGGCCGGGAACGCAGAACGCAGAACGCAGAACGCAGAACGCAGAAGGCTGAAGGCTGAAGGCTGAAGGCTGAAGGCTGAAGGCAGAAGGCAGAAGTAAGAAGTGAGAAGCACGCCCCCCGGCCGCGCCTCTGGGGGCGGGTTTCTTAATTCTGACTTCTGCGCTCTGCGTTCTGCATTCCTGAGCCGTGCGCGATGATCGTGCCTCGAGCACAAGCGCCACGAGCCGGCCAGCACGCACGTCCTTCCGCATTACACCCGGCCGGGAACGCAGAACGCAGAACGCATTCTGCGTTACGCAATCGCGGCGATCTGTCTCGCCATCGCTCGCGTCCTAAGCCGCTTCCTCGGAACGTTAAGACTTCTCCTCATCCGATCAAAGCGTTTGGTCCGAAGATCAGGGTCGAGGCTCAACGCCTGACCATCACGTCTCCTGACGATGACTCGTGCACTCGAAACGAATGCACGCGTGCTCGTCGGATCAAACGTTCCTGGCGATTTGAGACTCGCGTCTGTCGCGTCAGGAGGTGCCTGTCTCTCGTTGAGACGCGGTTCTTATCTTTCGAGACGACTGTGGGTCAACGCGTGATCAACACGTCATCCGAGGATCACGCGTGTGTCTCAAAAACGAGTGAATGCGCGATCTTCGGATCAAAAACTCTAACGATTCGAGACTCGCGTGTCTCGCGTTGAGACGTGCTTGTCTCGCGTCGAGACTCGCGTGTCTCGCGTTGATACTCGAGTGTCTCGCGTTGATACTTACGTGTCTCGCGTTGATACTCGCGTGTCTCGCGTTGATACTCGCGTGTCTCGCGTTGAGACGTGCTTGTCTCACGTTGAGAGACGCTTCTGATCTTTCGTTAGAAGTGACTCTCAAAACGGACAGCACGTCCTACTCCCCGGGAGGCGGGCAAGATGCCCGCTCTCTTATGCTGTCTTTCGCCGCTCGTCGCCGTCCCACTCGCGCCGGCCGTTGAGAAAGACCAGGACGCCGGTGGCGACGGTGAGCGCGCCCAACGAAACGACCAGCACTTCCGGATTGCGTTTCAGGTAAGCCGCGACTTCGTCGAACAGTTCGTCGAGGTCCGTCTCCTCGATGCGCGATTTCAGTCTGCCGAGAACGATGTCGACGAGGCCGAGGCGGTCGACGAGGTCGACCAGCGTCTCCGTTGCGGCCGCGGTCGTCACTACGTTGCGCAAGGTGCGGCCGGCGCTCGATGAGCCGGTGCGTTTGCGTGTCGAAGAAATCTTCGCTGTAGCCATAGTTCCTCCGCGGTCAACAATTGCAACCTCTCGACCAAGAATGTGGCGACCGCGGCGGCAACCACAAACTATCGCCGCAGGAACTGCTTCACCACCTCGGCTACCGCGCGCTTGTTCCCGTCGACTTCGAAATTGAGATGGCGCATCGTCGCGTCGTCGATCGAATTGCGCAGCGACTCGAGTGTTTTCGACGCGTCGTGGCAGCGCGCGTCGAGGTCGTTGCGTTGTACGACGACGGCGTCGTAGGGCGGGAAGAAGTGCTTGTCATCGTCGAGAACGATGAGGCCGAACGATTCGATGAGGCCGTCGGTCGAGTTGCCGGCGATGAGATCGACCTGGCCGGAGACAAGCGCCCTGTAGGTGAGGCCGAGGTCCATCGTGCGCGGAGGTTTCGCGAACTGCAGCCCGTACGCGTGCTGCAGACCGGTCCAGCCGTCGGGGCGTTCTGTGAATTCGTAGCCAAAGCCGGGCTCATAGATCTTTGCGACGTTTACGAGATCGGAGATCTTGCGGAGTCCCTGGCTCTGCGCGCCGGCGCGGCGGACGATCATCGCGAACGTGTTGTTGAAGCCGAGCGGCGGCGACCAGCGCAAACCTCTCTTTTCGTACGCGGCGCGAACGAGCTCGTTCACCTTCGCGCGATCGTTGATCGCCGGCAGCTTGAGAATGGCGGTGAGCGCGGTGCCGGAGTACTCGACGTACGCGTCGATCGCGCCGGAGCGGATGGCCGTGTCGCAGACGAATGTGCCGCCCATGTTCAAACGGCGCTCGACGTTGCAGCCGTTGGCTTCGAGTTTTTGCGCGAGCAGCTCGCCGAGGATGACGGACTCGGTGAAATTTTTGGAGCCGATCACGAGAGGCTTTTCGCGTGAAGAGCAAAAAGCAAAAAGCAGAAAGCAGAATGATGTGATGAGTCGTTTCATGATTCGCCTCTGCGTTTTGCGAAGTAGTGCTCGACTTGGGTGAGAAGCGCGTCCGCCGCGATCGCGAGCAGCGCCGCGGGCACTGCGCCTTGCAGGATCAGTCGCGAGTCGACCATCGACACGCCGCGGAAGATGAGCGTGCCGAGTCCGCCGCCTCCGATCGCGGCGGCGATCGTCGCGACGCCGATCGCGGTGACGGTCGCGATGCGGATGCCCGCGACGATCGCCGGCGTCGCCAGCGGGAGCTCGATGTTCCACAGCAGTTGACGGTCGGTCATGCCCATCGCCGTCGCGGCTTCGCGCACGTGCGCGTCGACGCGCTCGAGTCCGACGAGCGTGCTGCGCACGATCGGGAGGAGCGAGTAGAGGACGAGCGCGACGATCGCGGGACGCGGGCCGATGCCGCCGAGGAGCGGGAGCGGGATGAGGAAGCCGAACATCGCCAGCGAAGGAATCGTCTGCACGACGTCGGTGATGCGAAGCGCGATGCCGCCGAGGCGGCGGCGGCGATGCGCGAACGTGCCGAGGGGGACGCCGGCGGCGATGGCGATGACGACCGCGATCGAGACGATCAGCAGATGCTCGCCGGTCAGTCGCACGAGATCGCTCATGCTTCGACGAATCGTCTCACGAGTGGATGCTGATGACTCATGAATGCGTCGGCCGGCGTGTCGACGACGACGCGTCCGGCATCGAACACGATCACGCGGCCGGCGATGCGCAGCGCCTCGCGCACGTCGTGGGTGACGAAGACGAGCGTCGTTCGAGTGGTGCGCGCCTCCGGCGCGCCTGTGGGCGGGGGCGCGCCGGAGGCGCGCACCACTCCATCAAAGAGCGACTGCATCTCCGCCCGGATGATCGGATCGAGCGCGGAGAACGGCTCGTCGCAGAGAACGATCTCCGGCGCGGCGATGAGCGCACGCGCGATCGCGACGCGCTGCTGTTGCCCGCCGGAGAGCATGCGCGGAAATCGCGCACCAAACGTTGCCAGCGGCAATTCGAGCTGCGCGAGCAGTCGCTCCGCTTCCGCGCGCGTTTTCTCTTCGGGCCACTCGAGGAGCCGCGGAACGGTGGCGACGTTATCGAAGACCGTGCGATGCGGAAAGAGTGCGGGCTGCTGCATCACGTAGCCGATGCGGCGGCGCAACCGCGGCAGCTCGTGCCGCGCCATCGGCGCGCCGTCGACGAGAATCTCTCCCGCCGACGGCCCGACGAGACCGTTGATGACTTTCAGCGCCGTCGTCTTGCCCGCGCCGCTGCGCCCCAGAAATGCGACATGCTCGCCCTTTTCGATCCGCAGCGAGACGCGATCGAGGATCGCGTTCCCGCCGCGGACCACGGACACGTCGCGATACTCGATCACGGGCGCATTGTGCCTGAACGGCGGCCTCTGGGTCTCCTGGCCTTCCAGCGCTTCCTAGCCTCCCAGCCTCCTAGCCTCCCAGCCTCCCAGGATATTGTCGCGAGAGGCGTGCGTGCCGCCCGGTAGTTCTCTAGGAGGCTAGGAGGCCAGGAGGCCAGGAGGCCCGGAGGCCCGGAGGCCCGGAGGCTACTCGTACCCCAACGCCTCCCTCACCGACGAACGCGACGCGTGCCAGGCCGGCAGGAAGCTCGCGATCGCGCCTAATGCAATTGAGATGGCCAGCCAGATCAGAATTCCCGGAATTTCGATGATGGAGTCGAGGCGGGTCTTCATCATCGCCATGAAAAGCACGGCGGACACGCCCTTGCTGAGCGGAGCGGCGATGACGGTTGCCACGATCCAGCTCACGATGCCGATGAAGACGCCTTCAATGACGATCATCAGCCAGACGACGGCGGGCGTCGCGCCGATCGCGCGGAGGATTCCCATTTCGCGGCGGCGTTCCATGACGTTGAGGCTCATCGTGGTCATGAGTCCGAGTCCGCCCACGAGCGCAATGACGGCCGACATGACGATGAGGAAGATGTAGATCATCAGCATGTGCTGGTCGAAGCCGTAACGGCCGTCGCCGTTGCTCATGCTCGCGATCGGCCGCAGACCTTCTTTGCGCAGGTTGGCTTCGAGGTCGGATTTCACTTGATTGATGGGCGTGCCGTCGAGTTTGAGGCGCAGCGAATTCGCCATTCCGGGATGGCGCGCGTCGAAAAATGCGCGCGGGATGTAGGCGACCGCCGGCGAAAAAGGCTCTCGTACGATTCCGACGACGCGAAACGTCGGCTGTCCAGGTCCCATCTGAATCCTGGCCGGCTTGTCGAGCGGCAATCGGCTGGCGAGCGCCGAATTGACGACCATGGTGTCCTCGTCGCCGGGCTTTAATGCGCGTCCGGCGATGATCTCCGGCTGCATCAAGTGCGTGTCCGCGGGCATCGCGATGATGACGAATGAATTCTTGTCGACCGTCGTCGCACCGCCGTGTAGTCCGACACTGTGGGATGCCGTTGGCTTTTTGCTGAATAGCGTCGAGCCCTGGCTCACGATCCATGTTTCCGCGCGCGCAATGCCGCGCGTATTGCGGACGGCGCGCTCGATGTTTTCCGTGGGCGAGAGCTCCGCGAATTGCACCATGAGGTCATATTTGCGCTGCGCGAAGAGACCGTCGAGCGTGTGAATCATCGACGAGCGGAGATTGAGCGCGGCCATGAAGAAGACTCCGCCCGCCGCGAGTGTGGCGATGGTGAGCAGGACGCGCGTGCGGCGCCGGAAGCTGTTGCGGATGGCGAAGAGCTGCGGCCGCGCGATGCCGGCGAGTGCGCGATCGAAGAACGACGTCCGCAATTTGTTGCCGGACACGCCATAGGACGTCAGCGCCTCGCGGATCGAGATGTCGGCCGCGTGCCAGACGGGATAGAGCGCGCACAGGAGCGGCACGATCATGCCGACGGCGGCGACCAGCAGATAAACCCACAATGGGACGGCGAAGCTGGTGATATCGAAATTGAGGAATTTCGCCATGTACAGCGACATGGCGCGCGCGCCCCACATGCCGGCGGGAATCGCGAGGATCACGGCGCATGCGCCGAGGAGGAGTGATTGAGCGAGATAAATGCGCGCGATCTGGAGGCGCGAGCCGCCGACCGCTTGCATGACGCCGATCTGCCGCACTTGCGAGGCCATCATGGCGGTCAACAAATTCGTGGCGATGATCCCGCTCAGAAACAGTACGAACAATCCGAAGGTCGAAATGATGAGGAGCAGTGTTCCGGTGAGCGCGGCGTGCGGGTGCTTGCCGGGCTCCGGAATCTCGACGCGGCGAACGGGATGGCCGTTCTTTTCCATCACGCGCTTCACGTCGTCGACCACGGCGCGGATGTGCGCTTCATCGTAGCGGTCGCGCGCGACGAGAATCTTCAATTGATCCAGATATGGCTCTTCACCGATTTGCGCGAGCGTCGCCAGCGTGATGTAGCCGTAGACCGCGTTCTCCATCCGCGCCTGCGCCTGTCCGACGTCGTGCACGCCGCCCGTGACGCGCAGCGTGTGCTCGTCGCCGTCGCTGTTCTTGATCGTGACGGTGTCGCCGATCTTCGCCTTCGCCACCTGGAACGCGTCGCGCTCAATGAGCATCTCGCCGGTTCCCGGCGGCCACGCGCCGGTCTCGCGATTGAGAGTGCTGACGCGGATGTCGCCGTAGTCCTTCACGATGAACAGGACGAGGCTGCGCCATTCCATCGGTCCGGTGCGAATGCGCGCACGCACGGTGCGGCGCGGTTCCGCGTCGCTGACGGCGGTCGACGATTTGATTGCGGCGACGAGATTGTCGTCGATGGAATCGGTCCACAGCGTCGCGGAGGCGGGATTCGTCGCCAGATACCCGCGATCCAATTCGCGCGTAAGGATCGCGTAGGTCGACATCACGGCGGAAAATCCCGCGATTCCCAATGAAATCGCGAGGATGACGAGAATCGTGCGTGTCCGCTCGTGCCAGACGTCGCGGATTGCCTTGTGCCAGGGAGCGGTCATGCGGCGTTCTCCACGATGCGCCCGTCCGCGAGCTCGACCTTGCGGTCGATGATCTTCGCGAGATCGCGCTCGTGCGTGACCACGAGGACGGTCGTGCCGCCGTTCGCGATCTGGCGGAAGAGCTCGAGCACCGCGGCGGCGGTGACGGAGTCGAGATTGCCGGTCGGCTCGTCGGCGAGAATGACCGATGGCTCATTGGCGAGCGCGCGCGCAATGGCGACGCGCTGTTGTTGTCCGCCCGACAATGCCGCCGGCAATTTGTCCGCCTGATCGAGAACGCCGACGCGATTGAGCAGCGTCAGCGCTCGCGGGCGCCGCTCGCGGGCCGGAACCTTGCGGATGAAATCCATCGGCAGCATTACGTTCTCGGCCACAGTGAGCGTCGGCAGCAGTTGGAAGAACTGAAAGACGAAGCCGATGTTGCGTCCGCGCCACGCCGCGAGTTTTCCGGCCGGCATTGTGTGAATCGACGTCCCGGCGATGGCGACGTTGCCGGATGTCGGATAATCGATGCCGCCGATGAGATTGAGCAGCGTCGATTTGCCGCTGCCCGACTTTCCGACGACGGCGACCATTTCTCCTGCCGGCACGTTGAGCGTGACGTCGCGCAGGGCCGGAAACGCTCCGGCCGCGGTTTCATACGATTTGGTGAGTCCGCGCAGTTCGATCATAGTGCGGGATGCTACGCTACACGCGCTGAACTCTCCCTGAATGCGCCGTTCAGGCTGCGTTCAGGTTGGTCCGTATAATCGACGTCCGTGCGCATTCTGGTCGTCGAAGACGAAGCCGCGCTGTCGCGGCAACTCGCATCCGCACTCGCGGACGCCGGCTACGCCGTCGATTGTGCGACCGATGGCGAGCGCGCCGACGAGCTGGTGGAAATCGAGCAATACGACGCCATCATCCTCGACCTCGGCCTTCCGAAAATCGACGGCCTGACGCTGCTTCGCCGCTGGCGCGAAGCCGGAATGTCGTCGCCCGTGCTGATTCTCACCGCCCGCGCGAGCTGGCACGAGAAGGTGCAGGGCATCGACGTCGGCGCGGACGATTACGTCGCCAAGCCGTTCCGCATGGAAGAAGTGCTGGCGCGACTTCGCGCATTGATCCGCCGTGCGAGCGGACAACTGAATCCCGAATTGCGCTGCGGTCCGCTCGTCCTCGATGCGCGGCTGTCGAAAGTCACAGTGGACGGCAATTCCGTGCGATTGACGAGCCACGAATTTCGAGTGTTGTCGTATCTCATGCACCATCGCGGACGCGTCGTGTCGCAGGCGGAATTGACGGAGCACATTTACGCACAGGACTTCAACCGCGACTCCAATACCGTCGAAGTCTTCATTGCGCGCCTGCGCCGCAAGGTCGGCGCGGGCATCATCGAGACCGTCCGCGGCCTCGGATACCGGATCGCCTCGTAATGGCCTCCCTCCGCACACGTCTCTTCCTCGGCGCGTTCGTCTGGATGCTGGCGATGGCCGCCGTCGCGAACGTGATCGCGTTTCTGTTCGTCGGCCCGGTACTCCACAACTACGCCGGACGTTACATCATCGTGAATCGCGTCACGGGCGGCAATGAGGTCCGCCACATCCAGCACCTCCTGGCAATGACGTCGGGGGCGCTCCTGCTCGTTGCGGCCGGTCTGTGGCTGATCCGAAAGAGCCTCGCGCCGTTCAATGAAATGCGAAATCGCCTCGCCGCCGTCCGCGACGGCAGCGAGCACACGATTCCGGGCAATTATCCGTCCGAGGTGCAGCCGCTGGTGAATGATCTCAACGCGCTGCTCGACGATCGCGAGCGTGCCATTACGCGCGCATTGGCGACCGCAGGCGATCTCGCGCACGGATTGAAAACGCCGCTGGCGATTCTCGCGCAGGAAGCGGAGCGCGCGAAAGTCGCGGGAGACAGCGAGCGCGCGACGATCATCGAACAGCAAGTGGAGCGAATGCGGAGGCAGATCGATTATCACCTCGCGCATGCGCGTGCGACGGCGTCTGCAGGTGCGGCGCCGGGTGTGCGTTCGCAGGTGGCCACCTCAGTCGAAGGCCTGACGCGTACATTACAACGACTGTATGCCGATCGCGGGTTGACGATCGACACCGACGTCGCGCCGGAACATTACGTGCGCGTTAAGCGGGAAGACCTCGACGAAATGCTGGGTAATTTGCTCGATAACGCGTGCAAATACGCGCAATCGCGCATTACAGTGACCTCGCGACAGTCGGAATTGGCCGGCATTGTGATCATCGATGACGATGGCCCGGGTCTCGATCCGTCGATGCACACTGCCGTCTTACAACGCGGTGTTCGCGCCGACGAAGCCGCGCCCGGCTCCGGCCTCGGCCTGGCGATCGTGCGCGATCTCGCTTCGCTCTACAACGGCTCGATCACGCTCGGCACTTCGCCCGCCGGCGGATTGCGCGCGAGGTTGGAGCTCCCCGTGTAGGGCAGGTTTTTCTAACCTGCCGCCCGGGGGGCAGGCTGGAAAGCCTGTCCTACACCGCTGCTCTGTGCTTCTGCCATCCACGCGCGGAATTCCGGCGCCGGCAGCGGCTTGCTGATGAAATATCCCTGTGCCATGTCGCAGCCGAGTCTCTTCAGAATCTGCCAGGCCTCGTCGTTTTCCACGCCTTCGGCGATCACGCGCAATCCCATGTTGTGTCCAAGCTCGATCGTCGACCGCACGATGACGATGTCGTCCGTCGCGGCATTGCGCAGATTGAGCACGAACGATTTGTCGATCTTCAGTTCATCGACCGGCAATCGTTTGAGGTGGGCGAGCGACGAATACCCGGTGCCGTAATCGTCAATCGCCAGCTTCACGCCGCGATGTTTCAGGTCGCGCAGGATCCGCAACGCATAGATCGGATCCTTCATGACCGCGCTCTCTGTGATTTCCAGGACGAGCTTCGACGGCGGCAGTCCGACTTCGCTCAGGAGGCCGCTGATGTACGTCGGCAGTTCCGCGTCGAACAAATCGAGCGCTGACAAATTTACGGCCACTGTCAGCTCGACCCCCGACGCGTTCCATTCGCCGCAATGCGTAATCGCCTTCCGCAGCACCCACTTCGTGATCATGCTGATGTTGCCCGACTGCTCGGCCAGCGGAATGAATTCGTCGGGCTTCAGATGTCCGTGCACGGGATGTTTCCACCGCACGAGCGCCTCGGCGTGCACGGCCTTTCCTGTGCGCACGTCGATTTTCGGCTGATAGTGCAGGTCGAGCTCGTCGCGAGCGATCGCGTGGCGCAACTCGGACAGGATCGCCAATCGCCGCAGTGAATGTTCGTCGCGGCCCGGCTCGTATATCGCGTACTGCAGGTGATTTTTCTTCGCGTCGTACATCGCGATGTCGGCGCGTTTCATCAGCGTCGCCGCATCCTCGGCATGCGAGGGAAAGAGCGCGATGCCCATGCTGCCGGCGACTTCGATCGATACGCCGCCGAGGAGGAACGGAGTGACGAGCGCGGCGCCGATGCGCTGCGCGACGTCGATTGCGCGCGACTCGTCGTCGGCGAGAAACATGACGGCGAATTCGTCGCCGCCAAGGCGCGCGACCGTGTCGGCCTCGCGCAGCGTCTGGCGAAGACGGCGGCCGATCTCGATCAGCAATTGATCGCCGAAGTGATGGCCGAGCGTGTCGTTGATCTCCTTGAAGCGATCGAGATCCATCATGATCATGCCGACGAGCGAGGAGTTTCGCTTCGCGCCGACGATGGAGTAGGCAACGCGGTCGAAGAACAGCGTCCGGTTCGGCAGTCCGGTCAGACTGTCGTGCGTCGCCTGCACCCAGATCTGCTCTTCACGCTCGGCGATCGCCTTGCGCATCTTGTCGAACGCGCCGGCGAGTTTTCCGATCTCGTCCTTCTGCCGGAACTCGAGGCCCGACGAGTAGTCGCCTTTCTCGATCTGCTGCGCCTCGGCCGCGAGGCGGTGCAGCGGACTGCTCACGCCGCGTGCGAAGAAAATCGCCGCGATGACGGCGCCGATCAGCGCGAGCAGCGACAGCGCGAAGATTTGCAACTCGAGTTTGCGATACGGCCGGCGCGCCTCTTCGATCGACCGTTGCAGCAACATCTGAATATGCGAGCCGTCGCCGGTGACGAGCGGATGCAACAGCACCTGAAACGGATCGTTGTCGAGTTGGATCGTCGCCGTCGCGTCGCTGCGGCGCGGCCCGAGTTGCTGCATCTGCGATGCGAGCTCGGTGCGCTGCTGCTGCCGCAGCGTCGACACCATCAGCGGATTCTCGGCCGCCGGGTTCCACACCGAAGCGTCGAGAAGCGTCAGGCTGCGGACTTCGTTCAGCACCCGGTCGTCGATCGGGAATCCCATGCAGACCCAATCGATCGGGCGCGGCGCGAGGATCGGCACGATCACGAATTGATATGGACGCCCTTCGAATGAAACGAACGCCGTCGACTCGCCGTGCTTCGCGGCTTCGCTGAGCAGCGACGGAACGGGAAACGGGCGGCCGAAGTACTGACCGCCGAGCGTACCGGCGAGCACGGTGCCGTCGAGCGAGATCAGGAACGCCGCGTCGGCGTGGACGCGATCGGCGTGATTGTTGAGCGCGGAGACGATGGTGCCGCGATCGGCCGAGGCGACGGCCTCGCGAAACGCGAAGTCGGACGCCAGCGCGCGCACGGCGATCGAGAGTTGCCGTCCGCGGAGAGTGAGAGTCTGATCGAGCACCCGGCTGCCGACGTGCAATTCGTCATCGATGCTGCGCCGCATCGTCCGGTCGCCCGCGACGTGCACCGCGATCAGGATCGCGGCCAGCAGCAGCACCAGCACTGCGACTGTCAGATAAACGAGCTTCGCCTGGAAGCTGCGCATCGCTATTTCCGCACTGTGACGACGAGCTCTTGATTGTCTGAAGCGGCGAGCGTGAGCGGTACGGGCGCGGGCTCGGTGGTCATGTCGGGATACCACACGCGCAGCGAATACTTGCCCGCGCCGACCGACGAGATCGCACCGCGTCCTTTCCTGTCTGTCGTCGCGAAGTACGGCGTGTCGACGACGACGACGTACGCGGTCATGCGATCGTGAATGCTGCAACCGAGGGAGACCACGCCGGCGCGATCGAACACGACCGGGTTCGCGGGCGTGCCTTTGTACAACGGAATCTGAAACTGCTTCGCCGACGAGAACGAGTAGACCTGATGGCGGATGTCGTCGCTGTTCGGAAAGCGCACCGAGGTGCCGGTCTGCACCGGCAAAACGTGCGGCACGAACATGCGGTTCTTCTGATCCATGATCGCCGACTTTTTCGCCAACGGCAGCTCGCGTCCCTCGGGGACGGCGTAGACGACGGCGTCGTTGACGGCACCGCCGCGCGCGTCGCGCACCGTCACGTTGACCGTCGCCGCGCGCGCAAGCGGACCGAGCAAAAGAAGAAGAAGGGGAAGGGTCCGGGTCATGTTGCAAGACTCAAGCGCAACGATCCGCCGGAGATTCCAAACATCTCGTGTGGAGCGGCGCCCGCCCTCGGGCGCCGAGGGCATTCGCATTCGACAGGCGAGACATTCGGCGGCCGAGGGCGGCCGCCGCTCCACTAGTGAAAGCTGTAACGCAGTTCGACGATCACACGCTGCTCCCCATCCGAAGTCGTCACTTCGAATCCGGGGCGCAGGTGTCCGGGCGGCGTCCAGAGGAATGCGAACGTGAGCGCGCGCTCGTGCGTCCTGGCCTTGAAGTCGTCCGCGCGCAGCGTTGCGCGGAAGCGCGGGAAGCGGCGCGAGACGAGCGCGTAGCTCGCGCGCAGATCGGTCGTGTACTTCACGCCTTCGACGATGAGGAACGACGGTCCCCATCCGCTTTCGGCTGCGAGCGTCCAGTCGCCCTGCGAATACTCGCCGCTGACGATGTCGAAGCGCGTGCCCCAGTTGAAGAGGCGTCCGTAGGGGAGACCGTCGCCGCGGTTGTCGATGTGCGTCAGCTGCACGAGCGCGTTCGCGCCGGTCCACGCGCCGCGCGCGGACCAGCCGGCGCGATGATCGTTTTCGGCGGAGGCGGACGTGTAGTAATCGGGATCGACGGGAATCCATTCGCCGAGGGTGATCCAGTGATCGCGCATCGACCAGCCGCGCTCGACGGGGATGCCGCCGAACGTGTCGTTGCCGCGATAGATCGTCCCGCCGGCGGTGAGACCGCGATGCGTGAACGACGCGTCGATGCCGATCGGACGGAACTCTTCGCCGAGCCAGCTGTTCAGCGCCGACGGCGTGATCGTGTACGCCGGCTCCCACAGCGCGTCGACGTTCTCGCGCGACGTCTGTAGAAAGAACGCGCCGCCGCGCAGCCGCACGTATTTGTTCCGCGCCTCGAGATACGCCTCGACGATGCCGAAGTGTCCGCGCCGCGCATTGGCGTCGTCGCTGCGCGCGAGGAGATGCACGTGCGCCGCGAAAAACGGAGAAGGCGACCAGTCGACGCCGACGTGCAGCTGCGCGGAGAGCTCTTTCTCGCGGAGCGTGGTCGTGTCGGCGCCGTTCGATGCGCGCAGCAACGCGAAGCCGCTCCATTGCAGGGCGCCACCGGCATTTGCGTGAGACGCAAACGCGAGGACGAGCACGGCGAGGCCTGCTGAAGCGTGGCGCACTCGCGAACAGGATCGCACATGTCAGGTCGTCCGGACATGCGCTGTCGGGATTTACGGACGCGCCCGGCGGCGCTGCTCTCTGCGAGCGACCGGAAAAACGCGGTCTGACCGTTGCCCATGAAGCGCGGCGTGCTTCGCGATCGAAAGCTCGCCGTTCTCGCCGCCGCGTCGGTCGTCGTGCGCATCGCGTTCATCTTCACGCACCGCATCGACTCCGATGAGCCGCAGCATCTGCACGTCGCGTGGGCGTGGAGCCGCGGACTCGTGCAGTACCGCGACGTCTTCGACAATCACTTCCCGCTGCTGCATCTCCTCTTCGCGCCGCTGATGGGCGTGATGCCGGAGAGCTCGGCGGTGTTCGTGATCGCGCGCTTCGCGATGCTGCCGATCGCGCTCGCGTGCTCGTACTTTGTCTATCGCATCGCCGAGCCGTTGATCGGCGAACGGAAGGCGGCCATCGCCGCGATCGTGTTCAGCGTGATGCCGCCGTGGCTGCCGAAGAGCGTCGAGTTCCGCAACGACACACTGTGGATTTTTTTCTGGCTGGCGATGCTGGCGCTGCTCGCGCGGAGGGACTATTTCTGGTCCGGCGTTGCCGCCGCACTTTGTCTTCTCGCGTCAGTGAAGGCGCTGCCGCTGTTTCTCGCGATGGCCTGTGGAGCGGCGCCCGCCCTCGGGCGCCGGGATTCTCGCGATCGGCTAGCGATGCTTTCGGCGGCCGAGAGCGGCCGCCGCTCCACAGTGCGAGTCGCCTTCGGCTTCGCGATCCCGCTCCTCGTCACCGCACTCTTTTTCGCCGCGTACGGCGCGCTCGATGACATGTTGTACGCGACGCTCTTCTTCAACGCGTCGCTGCCGGTGCATGCGGCGCGGCGGATCGGCGGGGCGGTGGCGTTCGCGGCGGTCGCGCCGCTCGCGTTTCGTCGCGCGAACGTCGCGGTCTGGTACGGCCTGGTGATGCTCTGCTTCTGGCCGAGCCTTTCGCCGCGCGATTTTCTGCCGCTCGTTCCGCTCGCCGCGATCGCGCTCGCGTCGACGCGCATTCCTGCGATCGCGCTCTTCGTCGTGATGGCCGCCGCGAGCGTGTGGTGCTTGGAGCCCGGCGATCACTCGCGGCAGCAGTTCGTCGACGCCGCGGTCAAGCTCACGACGCCGAACGAATACGTCTTCGATCTGAAAGGCAACGCCGTTTTCCGGCGGCGTCCGATCCGTTCGATCTACGACATCGTCGGCCGCGCGCTCTTCCGCAACGACGGCGCGCCCGCGCAGATCGTCGCGCGCCGCTGCTGCGTCGCCATCGACGACATGTCGCACATCCCGCCGGCCACGCGCGCGTTCCTCAATCAGAACTTCGTCGACATCGGACCGCTTCGCGTCTGCGGCAGCGTCGCGCGCGACGGCGCATTCACGATCGCGATTCCGCAAACGTACGCCGTGGTCGCGCGCGATCCCGCGCGCGTGACGATCGACGGCATGCCGTATCGCGGCCCGCGATTTCTCGCCGCCGGCCGCCACACGCTCGCCGCCGCGGAGCCCGTGACCGTCATCTGGTGGCGCGCGGTGAAAGGAAAGCGATGAACGCAGAACGCAGAGCGCAGAACGAAGAATTGAGAAGGTCTTCGGGTGGGCTTTCGCCTTCTCCGTTCTGCGCTCTGCGTTCTGCGTTGCGGGCCAGTGCGCTGTGTCTGGCCTTGGCCTTTTCCTTCGCGCCAGTGACACTTGCACAACAGTGGCGCACATTCGCCGGCGGATTCAGCTCGCGCTGGAACACGATCGGGCATCACGGACACGATCAATTCTGCGCCAACGACTGCGACGCCGACGATTTCGGACGCGCGAACCTCGACGACTCGATCGGATTTCGCGCCGGACGCGAGCGCGATTTCTGGAGCGCCGGCGCGCTGCGCATTGCCGGCGGCGCGGACGCGAGCGTGAATCACACCGAGTACAACTCGAGCCAGCGCGACTTCTCCGTCGTCAGCGTCGCGATGTTCGCCGGCGCCGATCTCGATCTCTCCGGCTTTCGCATCGGCGCGCGTTACGGCGCGGGCGGATACGTGACGACGACCGAAGAGCAATCCGGCGCGATCCGTTTCTTCGAGATCGGCGCGACGATTCCGCTTCGCCGGGGGGCGGGCGTGCGGATCGCGAGGCGCACGTTCGAGATGACGCGCATGGGCACCGGTCCGTCGCGCGACATCTCGATCGCGTTCGTCACTTCCGGCGACGCGCGCGGCGAATCGAATTGGGAGTTCGGCACCTCGACCGGCACGACGATGCCGGGCGCGGGATTCGGCGGCGACCGCAAACTGCGCAGCACGTCACTCAATCGCATGAGCGTGCTGCGCACCTTTCGCCGCGTGCAGTTCGAGTTGTCGTGGTCGTCGACCGCACACGAGTCGTCGTTACCGTCGGTCTTTCGCGGCTACGACGGCAACTTCCGTAGCAAGACGATCGAAGGCTACGGCCTCGGCGTCGTGCAGTCGCACGCCCTCACGCGCGCGCTGTCGCTGCGCTGGAGCGGCGGCGTCGAAGTCGCCGACTGGCGCGACGATCACAAGCTCCTCACGCGCGACGGCAAAGAGCTCGTCGCCGGCATCGAGCTCGCGCTCGCCGCATCGGCAGGCGTGCGCCTGCAACTCCAGCCGCACCTCGCCATCGAGTCGTCCCTGCAGCAACTCTACTGGCGCGCCCTCGACCTCGGCGAGCTGCGATGGACGACCGGGATCGTACTGACGCGGTGACGTCGCCCCTCATCCGGCCTTCGGCGCCCTTCTCCCCGCAAGGAGGAGAGCGGGCGTCCCGCCCGCCCCCGGGAGGCGGGCAGGATGCCCGCTCTCCTCCTTGCGGGGAGAAGGGCGACGAGGGATGTTTTCCGTGTTGCCCCTCGCCCCGCTTGCGGGGAGAGGGTGGCGCGAAGCGCCGGGTGAGGGGCCGTCCGATAAACCTGACGTGCGCTGTCAGGAATCACATACACTTCGCTCTGCAACGCACTGGCTGGCGCGCGTTCAAGTTACAGTCTTCGAATGGTTTGCGAAAAGTCGAGCAGTGGCACGCCGCACGCTCAATGAGCGCCCCCGGAGGCCACATGAAACGAACGTTTCTCACTGCAATCGCGGCGATTCTGATCGCCGGCACGCTGCGCGCGGACGATGCCGCGCCGGCGCGGTTCCTCGTCGAGCGCATCGAAGTGCGCAACACGAAGCGCGTCTCCAGCACGCTCGTGGTCTCGGAGACGCTGCTGCGCGAAGGGCACGAGTATTCGGAAGAGGATCTGCGCGCTGCGTCGCTGCGATTGAGCCGGATGCCGTTCATTCTCTCTTCCGACTTCGCGCTCGAAAAGGGATCGGATCGCGGACGTTACGTTCTCGCGATCACGGTCCAGGAAGCGAAGCCGTTCTTCTATTTGCTCGACATCCGTCCGACGCTGTGGGACGACAGCCGCCGGTCGGCGCGAATCGACTCCGACATCGACGTCGATCCGACGACGGAATCGAAAGACGCCGGCTTCGGCTTCCGCTGGTTCGTCGGCGGGCGCGGAGTCGTGCACGTCGGATACGTCTCGCATGCCGATCGTCAATCATTCACGCGCGACTTCAGCGGCGCCGCCATCGGCTATACGCAGTACGGTTTGTTCGGCACCGCGGCGTTCGCGACGATCAATCTGCGGTTGCCTCTCGGATCGTCGCAGACGAATCTGATCTCTCCGCAACTCGTCGTCGGCGTCCCGATCACGAAAACCCAGACGCTGTCTTTTGACGTCGAAAACACGCGCTTCAGCCGCTCGACGTTCCACATCTCCGACCAGGACTTCGAGCGCAGCGAGAGCGAGCAGCTGATCTCGCTGGCCTGGACGTACAACACCACGAACCAGCCGTTCGTACCGACGAGCGGAACGGTGCTCCGCGTGTCGGCGGTGCGATCGAATCAGGATCGCACGTCCTTCACGTTCACCACGATCGGGTTCGATGCGCCGCCGGTGCCGCTCGCGAGTCACCTCAACGGGACGGGCATCGATCTCGTCGGCAATCACTACTGGGAGCTGTCCGAGCGCAATTCCGTTTCGGCGGGCGTGCTGACCGGATGGGGCACGGTGCGGGAACGCAACAATCCGCCGACGTTTCGGCCGGCGAGCTTCGGGTACCGGCCCACATACGAGATTTTGCACGCCGGCTTTTCGCGCAATCTCTGGCGTACCGAATCGAAGAACGGCGACTCGCGCATCGAAGCGGATCTTCTCTACGTCTTGCGTCAGTTCGACGTGGAACACGGATCGTTCGTGTCCGCCAACCCCTATCCCTACAACCAGAGTGCAGTCGAAGGCGTGATCAGCTGGGCGCGCAGAAGCTCGTGGGGCATGCTGCGTTTAGGAGTTGGATACGCGTGGCAGCGCTGATCCGGGTCGCAGCGGTCGCACTGGTGCTGCTGCCGGCGATTGCCGCGGCGGAGCCGCGCCCGACGTTCATCGCGCAGGCGGGACGCGTCGTCGCAGCCGCATTGCCGGCGGCCGTGCTCGCGGAGAAAGACGTCGAGAGACAATTGCGCAGCGGACTCACCGCGACGTTCGTATTGGTTGCGCGCCAGCGCGACTCGGATGCGAAAGGCGCGGCGCGGATCGAGATTCGATTCGATCTGTGGGATGAAGTGTGGATCGTGCGACGCATCGAGTTCGACGGACGCGAAGACCGCCAGCGCATCGCCACGCGCGAGCTGCTGGAGAAATGGTGGAGCGCGCCGCTGCGCCTGTTCGCGGCCGCGGCCGATCGCGTCGCGCTCAACGTCACTCTGACTGTGTTGCCATTCTCGGCAGCCGAAGGCGAAGACGCGCGGCAGTGGATCTCGAAGTCGGGCGGCGTCGCGCAGACCGAGGGAGGATCGCCGCTCGTGGCGGCACTGATTGGAACGACGCTGAGCGCGAAGCCGATCCGCTCCTATCGCTGGCAGACGGAGCTCGTGTTCCGATGATTCGCGCGCAGTCGATCGCCGCGTTTCTCCTCGCCGTCATCGGACCGACGCTGTTGTTCTGGATGGTCATTCACCAGGTGTCGGGCTTGTGGCTCGACGTGGCGCTGCGCCCCGAGGTGCGGCAGGCGTTGCAGCAATCGATGGAGGACCAGAAGCGATTGCGATCGATGGACGCGGCGCATCGCGATGCGTACCGCAAGCGATTCGAGACGACGGGCACGCTGCTGCATCGATTGGACGTCATTCGGATGAATCGTGCGCAGATGCTGCAGCGGTTCGAGATCACGGTCGTCGCGATCTTCGCGCTCGTTGCGATCGTCGTGGCCGCGTCGGTGACGATGCGCGCGCGGCGCGCACGCGCGCTGGAGCAGAAGCAGTACCTCGATCGCGTGTCGGTGCTGCAGGAGAACGCGCGGCGTCACGCGCACGAGACGAAAGGTCCGCTGACCGCCGCGCGACTCGAGCTCGAGCGCGCCGGCGATGCGCTGCGCGGCGGCGCGACCGACGACGTTGCGAACGCGTTGCAGAGCGTCGCCGACGAGATCGATCGCTTGTCGCGACTCACGCGCAACCAGGCATCGTTCGCCGCGATCGGCAGGCCGGTCTTGCGCGAAGTCTCGCTGCGCACCGCCGTCGAAGAATTCTGCGCGACGTTCGCCGATGCCTGGCCGAATGTCACGCTGCGCTGCTCCGGCGGCGACGCGACGGTCTGCGCGGACCGCGACATGCTGCGGCAGGTGCTCGTCAACCTCTGCACGAACAGCGCGCTGGCGATGGAAGGAGAGCGGGCGTCCCGCCCACCCACGGGGGGCGGGCAGGATGCCCGCTCTCCTCACGGCACCATCACGTTCGCGATTTCGAAGCGGGCGATCGATGTCACCGACACCGGCGGCGGGATCGCCGAGTCGCTGCGCGCGCGCGTGTTCGATCCGTACGTGACGACACGCAGGACAGGGGAAGGGATGGGACTCGGATTGGCGATCTCGCGCAAGATCATGCTCGACCACGGCGGCGACCTGCAGCTCGCGTCGACGTCGAACGTGGGCACGACGTTTCGCGTGCTGTTCGGAGACAAAGAATGCAGTTGATCCTCGTAGTCGAAGACGACGAGAAGATCGCCGCGAACCTCACGCTGCGTCTGCGCGAGGAAGGCTACGGCGTCGTGCGCTTTCGGCGCGCGGAGGACGCGCTCGCGTATCTGCGCGACGCGCACAACGTGCAGCCGGACATGGCGCTGCTCGATGTCCGCCTGCCCGGCATGAGCGGCATCGAATTGCTGCGCGTCGCCGGCGAAGTGATGCCGGCCGCGATCGTGATCTCCGGCGAAGCCACGATGGCCGAGACCGTCGAAGCGATCCGCCTCGGCGCGCACGATTTCATCGACAAGCCGTTCACGCGCGAGCGTCTGCTCAAGTCGGTGCGCAACTGTCTCGAGCGCGAGTCGCTGCGATTGCAGGTGCGCGCGCTGCGCGATCAGGGACAGGAAATCGTCGGCCGCTCCGACGCGATTCAGACGCTGCGCGCGACGATCGACAAAGTCGCTCCGACCGATTCGCGCGTGCTCATTCGCGGCGAGAGCGGCAGCGGCAAAGAGCTCGTCGCGAACGCGCTTCATCGCCTGAGCCGCCGCGTGTCGCGCACGTTCGTGCGGCTGAACTGCGCGGCGATTCCGTCGCATCTCATCGAAGACGAACTGTTCGGCCACGCGCGCGGCGCGTTCACCGACGCCAAGACCGCGAAGCGCGGGCTCTTCGAAGAAGCCGACGGCGGGACGCTCTTTCTCGACGAGATCGGCGACATGGAGCCGGCGCTGCAGGCGCGCCTGCTGCGCGTGCTCGAAGACGGACGCGTGCGACGCATCGGCGAGACCACCGATCGCAAAGTGAACGTGCGTGTCCTCGCGGCAACGCATCGCGACGTCGAGTCGATGTCGCAGTCCGGAAGTTTTCGCGAAGACCTCTTCTTCCGCATCGCCAGCGTCCCCATCGACGTTCCGGCGCTGCGCGAGCGACGCGACGACGTGCCGCTCCTCTTCTCGACGTTCCTCCAGCACTTCTGCGCACGCAGCCAGCGCACCGCGCTCTCCATCGACGCCGCGGTCTACGACGCGCTGAGCAAATACGCGTGGCCCGGCAACGTCCGCGAGCTGCGCAACCTCGCCGAGCGGCTGTCCGTCTTCGGCACCGATCCCGTCACCGTCGAGCAGCTCCCGTCGACGATCCTCAATCCCGGCGCATCCGAAAGCGGCATCGTCCGCATCACCGAAGGCGCGACGGTGATGCCGCTGCGCGATTTCAAAACGCAGTGCGAAAAGGAGTACATCGAGTCCGTCCTCCGCCGCACGCACTGGAACATCAGCCGCGCCGCGCAGCTGCTGGACCTGCAGCGCACGTACTTGCACGAGAAGATGGCCGCGCTCGGGATCACGCGGCCGGAGTAGCGCAGGCTTTCCAGCCTGCGCCCCCGGAAGGCAGGCTGGAAAGCCTGCCCCACACCAAAAGCCGGTAGGGAAATCCCTCGCTACGGACACTCCTACCTGAGTGCGATCGAGTCTAAGCAGATACCTCGTGCCCTCGTCAGCGCCGCGTCCTCCCCTCGTGGCGGGGGAAGCCGCGCTCGCCGCGCCTGCGCCTCCTGAAGAGTTGCGCGAGCCGCCGTTCGAGCTTTCGTGGCATGACTACGCCGTTTATCTGCTGCATGTTGCGTCCGAGGTCGAGCACGCGCTGATGGTGCAATACCTCTACGCCGCGTACTCCCTCGGCGGCGCCGCGCTCGTCGACGTGGAGCAGCACGAAAAGGCGCGCAAGTGGCGCGAGGTCATCCTCGGCATCGCCAAAGAGGAGATGGGACACCTCATCACCGTGCAGAACGTCCTCCGTCTCATCGGCGGCCCGCTCCATCTCGAGCGCGAGGACTATCCGTTCCGCAGCGAGTTCTATCCGTTCCCCTTCGCTCTCGAGCCGATCTCGAAAGTGTCGCTGGCGAAATATGTCGTGGCCGAGGCGCCGGCGAAATGGCTGGACGAGGATCCGGAAGCGCAGCCGATCAAAGAGCTCGCGACCGATCCGGAGAGCGGACGCGAGACGCTTCCGGTCGGCAAGTTGTACGAGCGTGTCGTGAAACTCTTCCAGCGCGACGACGCGCTGACCGACGAGGACTTCCGCATCGACACGCTGCCGTATCAGGCGTCATTCGACGAATGGGGACGCGGCTACACGAGAGGCGAGCGCGGCAACATCGGCAAAGGATCGCCGGACAAGACGCCGAACGTGCTCGTGGAGCCGGTGGCGGATCGCGAGGGTGTGATCAAAGCGCTGCAGAACATCGCGCAGCAGGGCGAGAACCCGGCGATCAAAACCGAGACGCCCGAAAAACCGGAAGAGTCGCACTTCCAGCGCTTCCTCACGATCTATCGTGAATTTCCCGCGGACAATCCGCCGTCGCGGAACACGCCGGCGAATCCGACGACGAGTCCCGGCGAGCCCGGCTCCATCACCAACCAACACTCCCAGCTCTGGGCGCACCTCTTCAATCTGCGTTATCGCAAACTGCTTTACACGCTCAAGCACGCCTTCCACGTCGAAGAAGACGAAGTCACCGATCGTCCGACCGCGCGCGGCAATCTCATCTCGTGGACGTTCGGCGAGATGTACAACCTCCGCTCGATCGCGGCGATCCTCGTCACGCTTCCTTTGAATGACGGCGATGACGGCAAGCACGCCGGTCCGCCATTCCAGGCGCCGTACACGCTGTCGCTTCCCGACTGGGACTCCGACAAGTGGCGCGTGCATCGCGATCTCATCAACGGCTCGGTGGACCTCATCACCGAGATCGAGAAGAACGCGGCCGAAGAGCACCGGCTCTATCTCCGCGCGTTGCGCGAGCACGACGCGCTGACGCTGCAAGTGGTGCAGCGCCTCTTCTCCGTGCAGCTCGAAAAAGACGAGCGCGAAGAAGGGGAGGAGGACGAAGAATGATCCGCGCGCTGCGCATTCTTCCGCCGCTCGCGATCGCGCGCCTCGGCTCCTCGCCCGATCCGCTCGACAACTACAACGTCGTCGTCTCCGATGACGACCCGCTCGGCTTTCGCACGCTCGAGCCGGCGCGGACGCTCGTCGTCGATCGCAAGTCCGGCGCGATCCGCCGCGAAGTGACGCCGAAGGCGGTGCGATTCAAAGACGCGAAGAAGCGCGTGAAGCCGGTCGCGCCGTTTCTCGAAGTGTGGGCGGACGTCGACGGCACGCTCGTGCCGCTCACGACGTCGCTGTTGCGGAAAGAAAAAGTACGCGTCGAAGACGTCGAGTGGCGCGCACACGTCGGCAACCAGAAAGCGTGGCGACGCACCGGCGATCCCGACGATCGCATCGACGCCGAAGTCGACTGGTTCAACGATCACGCGCCGCATCGACTGCTCGGCCGCTGCAAGAATTTCCTGAAAGGGAAGACGCTGCCGTTCGGCGACGTGCAGTTCATCCGTCCGAACGACAAGTTCCCGGAGGTTCGCCTGCGCTTCACGCCCGGCAAAGGCTCGGTATACGGATCGACCGGCGTCCGCAATGTGAAAGACGACGTGAAGGACGTCGTCTACGACAAGAACCGCGGCCGCTGGGACGCGCACACCGACGCGAGTCTCGATCCGTGGCAGATCATGACGAATCCGGGCTACATCTACGCGAACCTGCGCGAGGTGAGCCGCGGCTATCTCGACGACGAATGCGACGGCATCGTCGAAGTGCGCATCGAGAAGTTGAACCTCTCCGCGTTCGCGCGCATCGGCGCGGGTCCGCCCGATTACGCGCCCGACAGTTTTCCCGTCCGCACGATTGCCGACGAGCTCGAACAAATCCTGCTTGGTCCTGACGTCAAACAGAAGGACGTCTCGCCGGAATGGACCGAAGAGATCATTCGCCGCGCGTTCGAGACCGTGCGATTGCAGAACACGGTCGAGCTCAATGGCAACCCCGAGGATGCGAACAGCATGGCGTCGCACGACGAGCGCAACGGACGCGCGCTCGAGCCGATCATGGCGCGCGCGATCGTCGACTCCATCGCGTTGCGTGCGTTGCATCAGAGCATCTTCGCCGCGCTGCGCAGCGGCACCGCGCCGTGGTTCACGCAAGTGTTGCGCGAATGGGACGAAGTCGGCGATCTCACGAATGACGGACGCCGCAAGATGCCGGCGATGATGCGCGGCAGCGACGGATTGCACCTCGCGCTGACGCGCCGGCAGTTCAATGCCGTGCAGGGCTCCGGCAACAGCAGGGCAACGGCGAAAGACGCGAGCGCGGTCGTCTTCAGTACGCCGATGCCCGAAGGCGAGGAAAGCGAATGAAGGCGCAGCCGAAAAACGAGACCGCGCGCGGACTGCCGCTCGCCGTGCAGGCGATGGAGGGAACGTTCGCGCCGAAAGAGATTGAAGCGAACGCGCTGCTCGAACAGCTCTCGTATCGCGCGGCCGGCAATCCGCCGGGTACGCTGCCGACGACCGCGATCTCGAATTGTTTCCCCGGACTCGAATTCGACTTCCGCAACGTCTGGAAGAACATCTTCGAGGGAATCGAGCTGCACGAGTCCGACAACTTCGTCGTCAACGTCATCGATCCGAAGCTGAAGAAACTTCGCTATCGCCGTCTCATCAAAATTCATCTGCCGCGCGGCGAACAGGCGCTGATCACCGCGCTGAAAGGTCCGCGCACCGTCGGCGGACCGTCGCGCGACCTCGGCCCCGCCGCGCTCGAATGGGCGAACGCGCTCGTGTTCGTCGTGCGCGAAGCGGCGGGTCAGATCGTCAAGTGCGAGTTCACGCGCAGACGCGCGGAGGACGCGGTCGGCGCGGACGTGAAGACTGAGGAGTTCGAGTTGAAGGTGCGCAACTTCTTCGAGCCCGGGACGGCGGTGATCGCGCGCGATCTCGTAGCGCCGGGGCAGCTCACGCAGAGCCTCTGCTCGCCGTGGCAGAACGATTACCTCGAATGCGCGTGCTACTACTGGGCGGCGAGCCGTCCCGACTTCGTTAACGTCGACATTGACGCGAACGGCACGAGCGCGGGCGAGAACTGGGTGCAGAAGCGCGGCGAAAATCCCGGCGTGTACGTTCGCGACGGCAATGGTCTGCTGGACTATCCCGATCTGTTCCGCGAATGGGAAAAGAATCTCAAGTTCGAGATCCGCGGACGCGATAGCGAGTGACGATGCACGCCTCGGCTCATCTCTTCGGCGAGCGTCACGTCCTCATCCCCAACGGCAATCGCATCTACGAGCTCGACGCCGAGGCGTTCGCATCGATCGCGAATGCGTCGAACGATGCGGAGATCGATGCGATTCTCGTCTCCCTCGGCATCGACGCGCCGCCGTTCGTCGACGACACGCCGCTCGTCGATCCGCCGTTGCGCGCCATCTCGCTCGCCGTCGCGCAGAAGTGCAACCTCGGCTGCACCTATTGCTACGCGCAGCAGGGCGACTTCGGCGGCGCGGCGAAGAACATGCCGCTCGCGACCGCGCTGAAGTCGATCGACTTGCTGTTCGCTGACGTTGCCGAAGGCGAGAAGGTGAACGTAGCGTTTCTCGGCGGCGAGCCGCTCATCAATCGAGCGGTGTTGCGACTCGCGACCGGCTACGCGTCGCAACGCGCGCGCGAGACCGGCGCGATGGCGACGTTCTCGATCACGACCAACGGCACGCTGCTGACGGAAGAGGATGCGGAGTTTTTCGAAGCGAACGGATTCGCCGTGACGGTCAGCATCGACGGCATCGGCGCGGCACACGACGCGCAGCGCCCGTTCAAAAACGGACGCGGAAGTTTCGACGCGCTGATGTCGCGCGTCGAGCCGCTGCTGCGCATGCAGCGGCGCATGCAGGTCTCCGCGCGCGTGACCGTCACGCCGCGCAACCTCGCGCTGCGCGAGACACTCGATGAATTGCTCGCGCGCGGATTTCACAGCGTCGGCTTCTCGCCGATGCTGACCGCGCCGACGCACGACTCCGAGATGCACGCGCGCGATCTCGAGCGCATGCTCGCGGCGATGATCGAATGCGGCGACGAGTTCCGCCGCCGCACGCGCGCGGGCGAGCGCTACGCGTTCGCGAACCTCGTCAATGCGCTGCGCGAGATTCATCGCGGCACTCATCGTCCCTATCCGTGCGGCGCCGGCGCGAGTTACCTCGGCGTCTCCGCGGACGGCGAGCTTGCCGCGTGTCATCGTTTCGTCGGCGACGAGGCCGGCGCGATGGGCGATCTGGAAAACGGTGTCGATAGCGAGCGCCAATCGCGCTGGCTTGCCGAGCGACACGTCGCACGGCAGGAGCCGTGCCGCTCGTGCTGGGCGCGCTACATGTGCGGCGGCGGATGCCATCACGAAGAAATCCATCGCGGCCGCCCCGCGTGCGACTACATTCGCGGCTGGCTGCACTACTGCCTCGAGACGTACGCGGAGCTCGGATGTCCCGCCTGACCGATGTCGATATCGACGTTGTGGTGGCCGGCGGCGGACCGGCCGGCAGCACGACCGCGCGCCGCCTCGCGCAGCTCGGACATTCGGTGACGCTCGTCGAGCGCCGCACATTTCCGCGCCCGCACATTGGCGAGTCGCTCTCGCCCGGCGTGTGGGTCCACTTCGCAACGTTAGGCATTACAGAACGCATCGCCTCCGCCGGCTTTCGCCTCTCATCGACGACACTCCTTCGCTGGCGCGGCGAGACCGAGCGCATCGTCAGCGACAAGCCGTCGCTGATCGTCGACCGCGCGCTCTTCGACGCGCTCATGCTCGACGCCGCGCGCGACGCGGGAGTCGAGATCGTGTTCGGCATCTCCATTCCACGCGCGCGATTTTTCGTCGACGCGACCGGCCGCGCCAACTTCTCGCGTCGCAAGCGCCGCTTCACCGCGCCGCGCGTCATCGCGTGGCACACGCGCTGGCAAGGCGAGGACTTTCCGGATGAAACAGTGGTCGAGCGATGCGGCGACTCGTGGATGTGGGGCACCAAACTCCCCGACGGCACCTTCAGCACGCTCGCCTTTGGCAATCCCTCGCTGAAGTTCAACTTCCTCGCGTCCCCGATCGCACCGCCGCACGCATTCGACGCGACACCGTACGTCTGCGACTCTCCTATCGATGCGACGTCCGCTGCAGTCGGCGAAGCCGCATTCGCAATCGACCCGATCTCCTCGTCCGGCGTGCAAGCCGCGATCGGCAGCGGCATCACCGCCGCGATCGCGATCCACACGATCCTCGAACGACCGTCCAACGCGGAAGCCGCGATCCGCTTCTACACATCACACGTCCAGCGCGTGTCCTCGCAACACATGAAGTGGACCACCGACGCGTACAGCGGCGAACCGGATTCAAACGAGCTTCCGAACATTGCGAACGACGCGATCGTCGCAACGAACCGGGACGCACAAGTCATCGCGCCAACGATTCGCGGCGACTTCGTCGAGCTCGAGCCCGCGATCCGCACCGCCTCCGGCCGCGACGTCGCCTACCTCGGTGGCACGCCGCTCGCGCCGCTCATCGCATCGCTCCCCGCCCGCACACCCGCGCACGCAATCGTCGATCAATGGTCGAACACGATCCCGCGACCGCACGCCACGGCAGTTCTATCGTGGCTCGTAGCCGAGGGAGTCATGCATGTCGTTTGAAGTCGACGAGATCGTCTTCCCGGTCCCGCAGTCGATCGAAAAACCGGGATGGTTCTCCGTCGCCCGCGCCATCTTCACCGCCGCGCAATGCAAAGAGCTCATCGCCTTCGCGGAGACGCACGGCCGCTTCTACAAGAGCGGCGGACAACGCATCAAGCGCGACGTCCAATACGCCTTCCTACGCCCCGAAGATCTTCAATGGCCGTTCGAAGCGATCGCCTTCGCCTTTGCGAAACACAACATCTGGCGCTTCGCACTGTCCGGAATCGTCGAGCCCATGCGCATCCAGAAATACGGCATCGACGGCTACACGAGACCCCACGCCGACTACGACTACACGACCACCGACCAAAGCAAAATCACCGCAATCATGCCGCTCGTATCGTCACGCGCCTGGTCCGGCGGCGACCTGACCGTAGCTGGCAAACGCATGCCGAGGATCGAGCGCGGAGACTGCCTCTTCTTCCCGAGCTTCGCATGGCACGAAGTGACGCGGGTGGTGCGTGGGGAGCGGGTGGTGTTGTCGGCCTGGTGTGCGGGGCCGCGGCTGGTGTGAAAAGCAACGCATAGGTTGCTTTACGGAAGGCGGTATTTAAAGTAGCCTAACAGATACGCTCATCACACGAACGGTTTGCCTCGCAGTCTTCATGGTCGCCGGCTCTGCCGCATCTGCGCGAGAAATTCTCGTCAAAGTCATTCCGCGCAACGCGCAAGGAACCGTAAGCGGCAAGCTCACAGTCGCTCGGGTCGACGATTCATCGGTCCGGCGGGACGTACCGCTGTATTCCGGTGAGGCAACCATCGACATCCCATCGGATTCAGAGTGGACAATCAAACTCGATGCGAATGGCTGGTGGGCGGAGCCGCAAATCATCAGCGCCGCCGGCGCCATGGCGAAGGTTGTCCTTCCGGCGTTTCAAACCGGAGTGGTGCGCAGCCGATTCACAGTCGCGGCCAACTCTTCGATGCCGAAGATCGCGCGGTTGGTGGTGGAGACACCGCCGGATCCGAAAACGCCGCCCGAGATTCCCCGCCACACGACATTCGAGTGTCCAGTCGATGACACCGGAGCGTGGTCCTGTCGCATTCCTGCGACGGCGCTCGATGTGGCGGTGGTCGTCGATGGCTTTATCCCTGTCTATCGATGGGACCTCAAAGCCGATCCTGCACGCGACACGATTCTGAGCGAGATTTCATTGCGGCGCGGCGCTTCGCTGGTGGCCTGGTTGGATCGCGAGTCGGCGAAGTCGCTCACCGGATTGGCGAAAGCGCGCCTCCTGCGCGGCGTCAGCAGCGATCCGTCCATCACAGGCGAGCGGTTGGCCGCGCCAGTGGCGGAGGCCACGTTCGGCAAGCGCGGCGGCGTGCAACTCGCGGGGATCCCGCCCGGCGTTTACCTCCTCGAAGTAACGGCGGAGGGATTCGCGCCGAGCCGCACGTATCCGGTCGAGATCCTCGATCAACGCGAAGCAGTCCTGCGGCATCCGATTCAGCTCGAGCCCCCGCTTACGCTGCGGCTCACGATCGATCCCCCGGCGGACCCGAACGGCGCGCCGTGGAGCATCGAGCTCCGACGGAACGGCGACTTCGGCAGACGCACCGACGCGACTCCGATCACTGTTCGACGGCTGGAGAACGAACCCGGAGTGTTCGAGGTACGCGACCAATCGCCGGGCCGCTTCACGATCGAAGTTGCCGACGCGCGCCAACAGTTCCGCGTGAATCGCCGGATCGAGATCACGAGCGCGATCGACGCACAGCAAACGATTTCCATTCCGCTCGTCCGCGTACATGGCAGCGTGACGTTCGGCGATGAGCCAATCGCGGCGCGACTGTTCTTCGGTCGACGCGACGGAGCGGATCGGATGATCGTCGATGCGAATCGCGAGGGCTCGTTTGCGGCATTGCTGCCGCGTACAGGAACCTGGCCGGTCGACATCGCGTTCACCGGAGACGAGGTCACCACGAACATGGAGGTCGTCATCGCCGACGACGATCGCGAAATTGCGATCGACATTCCCGACATCGAGGTCACCGGTACCGTGTTCGATGCGAGCGGCGAGCGTGCGGCACATGCCGACGTCGATCTGATGACAAAAGGGGATTTGATCGGGCCAGTCGGGACACGAACGAACTCCGACGGTACGTTCCGCTTTCGCGGTGTGCCCGCGGGGAACGCCACGCTGTCTGCGCGCGATCGGTGGACCGGCGAGGAGAGTCAATTTGTTTCTGTTCCCGTCGCGGAGGGAGTCGCGAACCATGTCGAGTTGCACATCGAGTCCCAGCGGAAGTTGGCCGGTGTCGTGACATCGCTTGGCGCTCCTGTCGCCGGCGCATCCGTGAGCGCTTTTCCCATCCTTGAAGGCGGGTCCACGCAGGTTCGCGCCACTTCCGACATGATCGGAAAATTCGAGTTACGGATTCCGGTGTCGACGCGCCGTGTCCTGGTGAACATCCGGGCGCCAGGACGCGTCCTGCAGTCGTACGAAGTTGCGGCTGACGACAAGCCCGTCGTATTCGATCTTGCAGCGCAGGGGGGCACTGTTCGCGTGCTCTACCCAACAGACAGTTGGCCCGTAATTCTTCGTCGTGACGGAGTGCTCATTCCTTCAATCGATCTCGAGCAGTGGGCTTACGAGCAGGGACGGCCCAACAGTGAAGCCGGTTCTTTAGTTGTTCCGAATCTCGCGCCCGGGATGTACGAAGCGTGTCTGCTGGCGAGCTCAAAATGTGTACAACGCGTAGTCACGGCGAACTCCGTTGTAGAGATCGATCTTCGCTGATGAAAGTAAGAGGTTCAGATGAGAGGGACGCGTCTGTTTTTCAGCTTGTTGATCATCCTGTGGGCTGACGCCTTGGTGTTAGGTCAGCCGGCGTGCGAGATCTGCACCGCGACATACAATCAAAATGGGCTGAAGATTGAATGTAAGCACCCGCCGAACAACGAATGGGGCAGTGAGCAATGCACCCTCACTGAGAAGGACAATCACACCACGTGCACGTCCGAAGTACCGCCCGCCTGCTTGTACACGGAGACCTCTCCTCCACCTCCGCCGCCGGCGGAATACACCGTTTGCGTGACGGGCAATGCCGAGTGTCAGGATCCGCTCGTACTGGATCTCAATGGCGATGGCATTCATACGACAGGTACATCGGAGCTCGTCTGGTTCGACATGGACGGTGACGGCAAGCCGGAGCAAACCGCGTGGACCGATCCTGCAACGGCCGAGGGCTTTCTCTACCTCGATCTCGACCACAAGAATCGAGTGACCAGCGGCCGCGAATTGTTCGGCGTCGGCACCGTAATGCCCGACGGATCGCGCGGTCACGACGGCTTTGCTGCGTTAGCGGTGTATGACCTGGCCGCACACGGTGGGAATGGTGACGGCATTCTCGATGCGAACGACGCTGTCTGGAATCGTTTGCGAATCTGGGTCGATGCGAGCCATGACGGGATCTGTGATCCCAACGAGACCGGGCCAATTCACAAATATGGCGTCGAGCAAATCGATATCGCGGCGGCATCCATGAATGCAGTGGATGACTCGGGAAATCTCCATGCGATGGCGTCCACGTATCGCCACCGCACGAAAGGCGACACCATTCAAGCGATCGGTTTCCTTCGCGCTCGCTAGGGAGCCTCTGAACAAGTGAGAACATCCGTCATCCTGAGCCGCGAAGACGGCGAAGGATCTCTAAATGCGCAACGTTTGCGTGACTGAGATCCTTCGGCGTCTTCGCGCCTCAGGATGACGGACTTTTCAGAAGTTCCCTAGTTCCTCCACGCAAACAAAACGCCGCCCTCCGGGCGGCGTCATTAAGGTGTCGAATGGTAGACCCCAGCGGACTCGAACCGCTGACCTCCACCGTGTCAAGGTGGCGCTCTAACCAGCTGAGCTAGGGGTCTGCAACGCTTGTCACAGAACTTGCCGTGGGCCGAGGACATTCCAGCCCTAAAATCGGGTCGTGCAATTCGGAGGATATCGCATCGACACGGTCCACCGCACGGTAGCGAAGCCGAACGGGAACGTCATCCGGATCGAGCCGAAGGCGTTCGATCTCCTCCTCTATTTTGCGGAGCACCCCGAGGAGACGCTGAGTCGCGAGCGGCTCATCACCGATGTGTGGGGCGGGAAGTTCGTGACCGATGATGCGGTGATGGTCGCGGTGTATGCGCTGCGGCAGGCGTTCGATGATGACTCGCGTTCGCCGAAGTTCATCGAGACGATTCGCGGGCGTGGGTATCGATGGATCGCGAAGGCGTCGCAGGAAGTCGCGGCGCCGGAGGCGAAGCCGAAGCGCGCGCGCTCGTTTGTATGGGCCGCGCTGATCGCAAGCGGCGTGGCGGCGTTCGTGTGGGCGGTGGTGCGGCCTCCGGAGCCGATGCCCTCGATACTGCGCACGAACGATCTCGTGCGCGCGCATGCACGCGGGCTTTTTTTCAGCGAACGCAGCACGCAGAAGGATCTCGAAGAGGCGCGCGTGGAGTTTCGCAAGGCGATTCTCGTCGACAGCCGTTTCGCGGAGCCGCACGCGGCGCTCGCGGAAGCGTGCGTGCGATTGATCGAAGTCGGATCGCCGGACGCACAGGCTCGCGAAGCGGAAGCGCGCAAAGAATTGGCGACGGCGCTCGATCTCGCGCCGCGCACGGCCATCGCGCAGGCCGCGCTCGCGTCGGTGCAGTTCGTTCTCGATCGCGACGTCGTGCAGGCCGAGCGCAGCTTTCGTTATGCGATGGATCTCGATCCCTCGCTGCCCGATGTCCATCGCCGCTATTCGTATCTCCTCGGCGCAAGCGGACGGTTCGCCGAGGCGACGCAGCAGGCGCGGATCGCCTCGGACATGGAACCGACGTCTGTCGTCGCGATGAACGATCTCGCATGGACGTATGTGCTCGCCGGCGACGTCGCGAGCGCGGAGCGCGTCTATCGCGAGTCGTTGCGTCTCGATCCGACGAACAGCGGAACGCTGATCTCGCTCGGCTATTGCCGCGAGTTGCAGAATGCGCCAATCGAGGCGATGCAGTTTTACCGGCGTGGACTCGAAGTGCGCGGTGTGCCGTCCGACTTGCTCGCGGAATACGACAAGGCATTCGCGTCCGCGGGATTGCCGGCCGTGTACGCCGCATGGACGGACCGCTTGAAAGCGACGAAAGAGATTCCGCGATTCACGATCGCGGCGTACGCGGCCCGCGCCGGACGCGACTCTGAAGCGATGCAACTGCTTCGCGAGTCGGTGCGGCAGCGCGAGCCGTGGAACCTCTGGTTACGCGTGCATCCCGCGTTCGCGTCGCTGCGCGGTCATCGCGAGTTCGCCGCGCTCGCCGCGTCGTCGTTCCAGACGAGGTGAGTCCCGCCGGCGACGACGATCGTGCTCGCATCCGTCAGCTCAAGCGCGCTCTTCGGAACGCCGATCATCACGCTGCGATTGTCGTCCGCGATCGCGAGTTGGATGTCCGACGAGATCTTCGTGAGGCGCGCGCCGCGGCTGCCGGGATCGTCCGTCACGCCGGCGCGTCCGAAATAGCGATCGCCGCTGCGCGTGATCCACGCGGTGACGAGCCTGTCGAAGCGCGCGGTCGATCCGTTGCCCCACCACTTCATCCCCGTCGCCGGATCGCCGCTGCGGTTCACGACGATGTTGACGCCGAACGACGGCGGCAGCGGATCGTGAAACGCGACGCGATACCACCACCGATCGCCGTCTTCCGCGCGATCGACCGCAATGACGTCGGGATTCTTTGGCGACTTGCCGTCGCCCACTGCGTCGGTGAGAAACGGCTTCCACGTTACCGCGGGCGCGGCGACGAAGCAACGCTCGGTCACGTACCCGACGAGATCCTGCCCTTGCGCGAAGTCGGGACGCAACTCCATCAGCCGCGCGGCCATCGTCCTCATCGTGTCGGCGCGCGGCTCGTCCTGCGCCATGCGCACGAAGATCTGCCACGCGCGCGCCTGCGCGTCCCACAGTCCGAAACGGCGTCCCGTCGCCGCGCGATCGGCATCGAGGCGCGCGACGAGATCGTCGAACATCTGCACGCCTTCCGGCGGCGCGGCGCCGAGCGGGTTCGAGGAGCGGATAACGCCGGCGAAGAACGCGACGCCCGGCGACTTCGCATCCAGCTCGATCGCGTGCGCGAATCGATTCGGCGCGCCCTCGGGGTCTTTCGGCACGGCAATGCCCGCGCGCTGCGCGCTGCCGCGCAGCATCGCCGAGATCATCCATCCATCCGCGAACTTCGGATCGATCTCGACCACGCGATCGGCCTGCCGCACCGCGACGGTCATCAACTTCGCGGCGGCGGGCAGGTCGAGCGATCCCGAGAACAGCTCGAACATCGACGAGACCGCAGCGAGATAACGCGCGTCGCGCTCGACGGTGCGGTCGCCGGTCTCGGCCGCGATCCGCACGAGCCGCGCCCGGGCGAGCGCGATGCCCTCGACGTCGTTGCGGATGACGGCGTCCTCCATCATGTCGCGCGCGAACGACAGCTCGCGATCGGCAGCGCTGACGTTGCAGGAGAGGATGAACAGGAAGAGAAGCAGAGCGAGTTGTTTCATGCCGCCCAACATGCGTCGCGCGGGCGGCGCTTGGCCTGAGCGCAGGCTGAGCGTTCGCTGAGGAGTGGCTCTTGGCGGCTACGTCGACGTGAATTCCATCTCGATCCGATTCCGCCCGCCCTCTTTCGCGCGATAGAGCAGCGAGTCTGCGGCGGCGAGGGCGGCGGCGGAGTTGTATTCGTCCGCGACGAAAACGCCGAGGCTGATGGTGACGCGAAGGACGGGGGCGATGGAGGTGAAGTCGAGGCGCTCGACGGCCGCTCGCAAGCGTTCGGCGACATCCGCGGCTTGCGGGGCGGTCGCGTTGTGGAGGACGACGAGGAATTCTTCGCCGCCGATGCGTCCCAGTTGATCGAACGCGCGGAGCTCGAGGCGGCACGCGCGTGCGATGCCCTGCAGCACCGTGTCGCCGGCGGCGTGTCCGTACGTGTCGTTGATCCGCTTGAATCGATCGATGTCGAAGACGATCACCGCCGCGGGACGCGCGTCGCGCCGGGCGGCGTCGAGTGCGATCTCGGCGGCGGCGAGGATGTGGCGGCGGTTGGGGAGGCGCGTGAGCTCGTCGGTCATCGCCATCGCGCGCATGCGCCGCGTGTTCGCGACCTGGCGCCAGAACAAAATTGCCAGCGCCCCCGCGAGCAGTGCGGTGAGCGCGATGACGACGACCTGCAGTTTCTGGCTGCGCTCGCGGAGCGCGTTCTCGCGAAGGAGCGCGCGGTTTTCTTGATCCTTTTTCTCCGCGTCGAATTCGACGCGCAGGCGCGACGACAACTCGTCACGGCGCGTCTCGGCGAGCTTCTGCTGCAGCGCGCCGTGGCGTGTCGCAGCGATGTATGCGTTGCGCCAGTCGCCCAGCTTCTCGTACGCGAGCGCGGTCTCGTCCGCATTCTTTTCGAGATAACGGACGTTGTCGCCCTGCTCGTAATATCGCCGCGCCGCATCCAATTCGCGCAGCGCTTCTTCGAGCCGGCCGAGCCTCCGCAGCGCCATCCCGCGATACTGCCGCGTCATCGCGACGCCCTCCGCGTCGTGCGCTCCGCTGTAGTACGCGAGCGACGAATCCAACAGCGGCAGTGCCGTGGCCGCCTGTCCCTGTTTCGTCAGCGCGAGGCCGAGCGAGCGGTTGGTGTCCGCGACGTCCGGCTTTCTGTCGAGCTTCTGATAGATCGCGAGCGCGCGGCGATAGTGGTCCGCCGCCGCGCCGAAGTCGTTCCTGCGCTCGAACGTGCTGCCGAGGTTGAACAGCGTGTCCGCGACGTCGGCCTGCTCCCCATGTTTCTCGTAGTCGTCGAGCAACTGGCGGTAATACTCGATGGCGCGGTCGTATTGCGCGACGTGCGCGTCGGCGTAGACGTTGGCGATCATCGACAGCGCGTCGAGCTGTCCTTTCCGATCGCCGATGCCGCCGCTGATGCGATACGCCGACTGCACGTTCGCGAGCGCATCGGCCATCGCGCCACGGTCGTACTGCAGGTAGCCGATGCCGCGCAGCAGATCCGACTCGAGCCTCGCGTCGTGCGCCTGCCGCGCGAGAGCCAGCGCGCGGACGTACTCCCGTTCCGCATCAGCGCTCTTGCCGTCGAACACCAGCGCAGCCGCACGGCAGCGCGTCAGTTTCGCGCGCAATGGGACGTTGCCGGCGCGCTCCGCGGCGGCGATGCCGGTCGCGAACGCGCGATACGCGATTGCCGGCTCGTCGGCCCACGCGCATTCGAGGAGCTGCACGCGCGCGATGAGATTCGGATCGCGCTGCGCCAGCGGGTCGCGCTCGACCGCGTCCAACAGCTCGCGCGATTTCACCTTGTCATTCGCGCGAATCCGCTCCGCCTCGTCGAGCATCGCCGACAACTGCTGCACGTCCGCCGCGGACACGCGCAATGTGAGGAGGAGACAGGCTGCCAGAACGCGAAGGTTCATCGATCGCGAACAGTGTCTCACGCGGCCTCACGGGCGCCTGCGATCAACGGATGTTGTACAAGTACAGCACCGCCGCCCAGCCGCTCGGCAGCGGTGACGGCGGCTCATCCAATCTCTCGCCGTACTTGATCGTCATGTCGAGAAAGTAGCTGGCGTGGAAGAACGCTTCGAGCAGCGGCCGCGTCTCTGCATCCCAGCGCGCGTTCATTTCCATCGTGAAGGTCTTTCCAGTTCCATCCGCGACGATGCGCTCGAACTGTGCGTTCAGCGGTACGCCGGGCAAGAGGTCACGCAATGCATCGCGAATCGAAAGAGTGAGCTGCTGGATGCCGAAGACCTTGAAGCTTTGATGGTAGAAGCGGTACACCGAGTCTTCCACTCCCCATTCGTGCTGACTCGATCGCGAAGTTGTCGCAGAGCTGAAAGACGCTCTTTCAGATTCGTCAGCAGGCGTGTTTCGGTTGCGCGGCGATCGTTAAGGTTCATGATCCTTCCAGCGTTCAAGATTGTTTCACTATGCGGTGACCACTGGGGGCAGCGGTCAACCCGACCACGTACGATCCGGCAGCAGATCCGGAATCGCGTGAAATAGATGTGGAATGAACGCCCGGGCCACCTCGGTTGCGATCAAAAGAAGTTCGGCATATGGCGGGTCATGACGGTCAATCTCGCCTGACACGCGTTTTCGCGCGCGCGGTGGTTGGCTGCGCGCTTCTCGTGACTCTTGCCGCGCACGCCGATCCCTTTGTCCGTCCCGTGGTTTCCGGCCGCCGGCTCATGGTCAGTGCAGCTCCTTTCGAGCTGCGCTTCTTCGCCTATTCTCCCGTTCCCATCGGCGAGAATCCCAAGACCGCGGTGAGCACGGCCTACACCGATCCGCGTTTCCTGCGTCGCGACGGTCCGCTCATGACCGCCGCGGGGGCAAACGGCATCCGCATTTTCGACGCCATGACGATCAAGTCCGACGGCACGGGCGAGGTTCATACGAACCTCGCCTTCATCCGTGAAGCTGCGTTGCAGGGCCTCTGGGTCGTCATGGGAACCGGTTTTCCCTGCGACCTCGACTTCGCCAACGCGACGGTCCGCGCAAATGTCATTCAGGCGCACGTCAGCCTGGCGGCGCAGTTCGGTGCGGAGCCGAATGTGCTCATGTGGGCGCCGGGCAACGAAATGAATCTGGCCATCGCTGAGAACGATCGCGCCGACTGGTACAGCCTTCTCGAAGCGATCGCCTCGGCCGTGAAGACCGCGCAGGGGCCGGGCGGTCCGCTGGTCTGCGGAATCAACGGCGACGTCAACAATCTCGACGACACCACATGCGCCGGCTTGAATTTCGGGAACGGCGGCGCGACGACCGGCATGACGCTCGCGCCGTCGGTCGACGTCTGGGCGGTCAATCTTTTTCGCGGCTCATCGCTGGGAACTCTGCGCGAGGAGCTGCTCGCGGCTCCGGCGAAGCCGTATTGGATCGCCGAAATGGGGATCGACAGCTTCAATAACAACCTGTCGGTCCAGCAGGAGGCGCCCCAGGCGGCGGTGCTCACGGCTCTCTGGGACCAAATCCGTGTTTTCGATGACGTCCTCTCCGGCGCCGACATCGGTTTCTGGAGCGACGAGTGGTGGAAATGCGGCGGCGCCTGTCAGCAGGACAATTGCGGGAATCCTTTCGGCAACGGACCGGACAACTTCATGAACGAGGAGCATCTCGGCGTGATGCGGATCGCCGCGGGCGATCCCGGCGAGATCAATCTGGTCGTTCCCAAGCAGGCCTACAACGCTGTCCGCACGGCGTGGGCAGAAGCCTGTCCCAATGCGCTTGGACCCGAGCCTTTCCTGGCGGACTTCAACGCCGGAACTTCGAACAATTACGCCGGCTTTACCTTCGGGGAACAAAACGGATCCGCCATCGCTTCGGCGAACAATGCCGGCGGCGCCTCCGGAGGCGCCAACGACGTTGCCCTGCGCGTCGCACAGGCCTCCGTTCCCGGCTCCACTCCTTACATCATCGCCGTCCTCACGCTTTTCCCGTCCGTCAATACGAGCTACGACCTCCACTCCTTCGATACGCTTTCCTTCGACATCCGCAAAGGAACGTCGACATCGTTCGGTTCGTGGCTCGCGCGGTTGGAGGACTCCAGCGACCCTCCCAACGAATTCATGAACACGAGCGTGGCGCTGCCCGCGCTCACGACGTCGTTCCAGCACGTGCAGATTCCACTGACGAGCTTCACGTCAGGGTCGAAACCGGTGGATCTCAGCCGCTTGACACAAATCGTCTTCGCCGCCGTCCCGCCGGGATCGCGTCCTGCGAGCTTCGAGATCGATTTCATTCTCGACAACGTCCGCATCTACTCGTCATCCGCCCCGGCATCCTGCAATCGAGCCCCGACGGGCATTGCCCTGAGCTCCTCCAGCGTCGCCCAGGGCACGTCGAACGGTACGGTCATCGGCACTTTCTCTACGAGCGATCCCGACGCGGCCAACAGCCACACCTACACGATCGTCAACGACCCGTCGAACGGCGGATTCGCATTGTCGGGCCCCGATCTCGTGATTGCCGACACGACCCTCCTGACCGCGGCGCAGTCGCCATACAAGCTCACCATCCGATCGGCCGACAACGGCTCGCCGTCCCTCGCGCTGGAGCGGTATATCAATGTCGAAGTCTTCAGTACGTGTGCAGACCTGATCTCGCCGGTCGGAGCGAACCTGTCGTCGGCCGGCGGCAGCGGCTCGGTTCAAGTCACGGCCGCGGGAGGTTGCGCCTGGACGGCAACGGCGCCGGCCGGCAGCTTCGTGACCATTACCTCGGGCTCCTCCGGAACCGGAAACGGCATCGTGCAGTATTCCTTCACCGCGAACAGCAGCGGGAAGTTGCGATCCACGACGCTGACGATCGCCGGCAAGAGCTTCATCGTGTCCCAGAACGCGAGCGGCGTCACGATGACTCTCGCCGCCGCGGCGTCGTCCTCGCAGGTGGCGCTCTCCTGGAATGCGGCGGCCGGCGCAACGTCGTATGCCGTCATGCGCAGCGCGAACAACGCTCCTTTTACCAGTGTGACCACGACCGCCAATCTCTTTTATACCGATGCATCGGTCGCAGCCGGGACCGGTTACCGCTACCAGATCCTGGCGCTCGACGCCTGCCCGCTTTCGCTCGGCTACAGCAATCCCGAATTGGTCGTGCCGTTCTCCTGGACCGATCCATCGCTGAGTCCCGGGGCCATCGTGAGAGCAAATCACCTGACAGAACTGCGAAACGCAGTCAACGCCGCGCGCGCAGCTCTCGGCTGGGCCGCGCTCACATTCAACGGGACGATCACTCCGGGGCAAACCGTCCTGCGTAGTCACCTCATCGACATACGTACAGCCCTCGACGCCGTGCGCACAGGGGCGGGCATGGCCGCGGCTTCATACAACGACCCGACTGTGACGGTGAACGTCACGCCAATTCGCGCAGTGCATATTCTCGATCTCCGAGCCGCGCTTCAATGAACCGGCGAACCTGCTCCGCGGAGCAGGGGGGTGAGACCACTAGGAAACCTCTGAACAAGTCGTCATCCTGAGCCGGCGAAGCGCGGCGAAGGATCTCAAAATGCGAAACGCTTGCAATTTCGAGATCCTCCGCCGTCTATGCGACTCAGGATGACGTGCATCAGATGTTGTTCAGCGCTTCCCTAAGGAACCTCTGCACAAGTGTCATCCTGAGCCGCGAAGACGGCGAAGGATCTCCCGCCGACGGAGCGCTGGTCGTGCTTCGGCCGGGGATTCCTCGCCGTCTTCGCGGCTCGGAATGACACGACACAATTGTGCAACGCTTCCCTGACGTGTGAAAAATTTTGAGTCGCGAATCAAACTTTGACTGGTCGGGTCAACGTTTTGATTGACGCGACAAGACCTTTGCCTCGCGAGACAAGACCTTTGCCTCGCGAGACAAAACCTTTGCCTCGCGAAGCAAGTTTTTGATGCGCGCGGGCAGAATCATTGCCTGGCGAGTCGAAGTTTTTGCCTCGTGAGGAACATCCTGAGCTTCACACGGCAAATTTGAATACGCGAGGGGTCAAAACTTTGACTCGCGAGGGCAAACAGTTTTGTCTCGCGAGTCAAAGGTTTTGTCTCGCGAGGCAAACCCAATTGCTCGCGAGTCAACCACGTTGTCTCGCCAATCAACCGTTTGCCTCGCGCGGCGGCGTCAGTTTGCAGCGATCGCCGTCTGCGCTTTGATCCAGCGCTCGATGCGCGCATCGAGGAGATCGAGCGGCAGGCTGCCGCCCGCGAGGATCTGGTCGTTGAATGTGCGGACGTCGAATTTCGCGCCGAGTTGTTTCGACGCGCGAGCGCGCAGCTCGCGAATCTTCAGCTGGCCGATCTTGTAGCTGCAGGCCTGGCCGGGCCAGGAGATGTAGCGGTCGGTCTCGGATTGGATCGTCGGCTCGTCGACCGCGTGCGACTTGCGCATGAATTCGACGACTTGATCGCGGCTCCATCCCAGATCGTGAATGCCGGTGTCCACCACCAGACGCACGGCGCGGAACAGTTCCGAACGGAGACGTCCATAATCGGATCCCGGGTCCTGATAGAAGCCGACCTCCTTGCCCAATTCTTCTGCATACAGCGCCCAACCCTCGGTATACGCCGAGTTGCCGCCATGCTTGCGAAACTCGGGAAGTCCCTGAAGCGTCTGCTGCACGGATAGCTGCATGTGGTGGCCCGGGATTCCCTCGTGATAGGCGACGGCTTCGTCGTTGATGAAGGTGCGGCTCGCGAAATCGAAAACCGCGACCGAGACGCGGCCGGGTCGCTTCCCGTCCGGCGTGCCGGTTTGATAATGCGTCGCCGCGGCCTTCTGATAATCGGGAATCGCCTCGACGGTGACGGGTGCGGACGGGATGAGCGTGAAGAGCTGCGGCAGCTTCGGCTTCATCTGACGCACGTAGCGATCGAAATCGTCGACGATCGATTGTGCGGACGACGGTTTGTATTTCGGATCGGCTTCGAGGTGCTCGCGGAATGCGGCGAGATCCGCATAGCCGTTCGCCTTCGCCAGCGCGGTCATTTCTCCGACGATGCGATCGTATTCGCTCAGTCCGATCTTGTGGATTTCCTCGGGTGTCAGGTTCGTCGTCGTCAATCTCCGCAACGCGGCCTGATACCGCCGCTTGCCGCCGGGAAGGCTCTCGATCGAGAGCGTCGTCCTGCAATGCGGGGCGTACTCCGTGGTGACCCATTCGCCGAACTGCTTGTATGCGGGGAGGACTTCGTCCGCAACGGTCTTGGTGATCGAATCGGTGATCCGCTTCTTGTCGTCGTCGGAGAAGCTTGCCGGAATCTTCCTGATCGGGAGCAGGAACGGGTTCGCGGCAATGATTCCATTGCATTGCGCCGGAATCTTCTCCGCCAGGAACTTGACCAGGACCAGATGGTCCTTCACTCCGGCGCTCAGGACGTCTTCGGTATCGCGCAGCACCTTCGGGATCTGATGCAGGCGCGCAATGTAGTCGTCGTACTGCTTGACCGTCTCGAACGGCGCGGCGTTCGGGAGATCGGCGAGGCCGGTGTGAATGCCCCCTTGTGCGGTGAGCGGCATTTCATACCCTTTCAGGTTGAAATCGTCCGCGTTCTCCTGCAGATTGCGCAGAAACAAATCGTGCGAGGTGCGATCCTCTTCACTGAACCCGTCGGTTGAAATCGCCTTGATGCGCGCGAGAAACTTCGCGTTGATCTCGTGCCGCTGCATGACTCCGGCGAGCGACGCGTCGCCGAGCTTGTCGTTGTAACGGTAATCACCGACCGCGGTCGCCTGAGTAGGCGACAGCTTCAGATTCGTTTGCCACGATTCTTCGAAGAGCGCGTTCTGCGCCGCGAGTCTGGACTCGACGGAATTCGCCGCGGGCTTCTCCTGCGCGAACAGCGGCGAGACGGCGATCAAGGCGAGAAGGGGCAGAAGGCGGGTGCGCATCGCGTGAGGGTAGCGAATGCCGAGGAATGCTCATGTTACGGAAAAGAAACGGCCACGATCCGGACTTGACGTCGCCGCGTTGTCATGTATTTGCACATCGCCATACAATCGTCGTGTGAAGCGCAGCAGGCAGGCCTCCCGTGACCCGTCGCGTGACGATTGCGTGGCCATGGCGCGCAACTGCCTCAGCGCGAGCCTCCGCCGGACCGAACGGGTCGTGACGCGTCATTACGACGGATATCTGGCCGAGTCGGGCCTCACCGCGGTCCAGCTCCCGATCCTGGCCATCATCGCCGCGACCGAGGAGCCGACGTTCCGGTTGCTGGCGGAGGAGCTCGACCTCGACCGCTCGACGCTCTCACGCAACCTGGCCCTGCTCCGCGGCCGCCGCCTGGTGAAAATCGAAGCGTCCTCCGGACCCAAGCCCGGTCTCATCGCCCTCACCGCCAAGGGAAAAGAAGCGCTGCGCCTCGCGCACGGTTGCTGGCGCGAAGCGCAAGCGGCTCTCGCCGATTCCGTTTCCTCTCCCACCCTCGACGAGGCGATTCGAGTGCTCAAGAACCTCCGCCGCGCGATGCGCAGCCGTTGAGCAGCAACCCGGCCTGTTGATGATGCGGCGCTGTGCCGGCACAGAATCGTTTCCATATGTCCATGGCAATTCTCTGTGATGCATATACATTAGTAAACAGGTCGACCGCAAAGATCGGAATTGAAATCGATGAGAGTTCTGCGAGCTCGCTGTTCGTTCGAGCCGGCGTTTCAGCGCGTTCCAAATCGAGAGAAACCATGATGACTAAACTACGCCGCTCGCTTTTCCCGTCGCTGTTCGCCATGTCCATCATGCTGCTGACCGTCACCGCCGTCGCGCAGAACAAGATCGTTCGCGCCGGCAAGGACAAGATCGAAAACGAGTACATCGTCGTCCTCCAGGACGACGTCCTCCCGCAACAGGTGCCGGAGCTTGCCCGCCAGATCGCGAGCGCGCACGGCACACGCGCCGAGAAAATCTGGCAGTACACGATCAAAGCGTTCTTCGTCAGGATGAGCGAGGAGCGGGCGGAGCAGCTCAGCCGCCACCCGCTCGTCAAATACGTCGAAGAGAACGCGCGGTGGTATCTCTCCGCCAGTCAACAGACGAACGTCAATTCCATCACGTGCGATCCGGCCGTCAACTGTCCGGTCGTCGACGACAATCGCCTGTGGCACCTCGACCGCGCGGACCAGAACTATGCGTCGTCCACGAACCGCTACTCGTATACGAGCGACGGAACGAACGTCACGGTGTACGTCGTCGATACCGGCGTCAATAAAAACCATCAGGAGTTTGCCGGCAGCGGACGCGTACAGGCCGGATTCAACGCGACGGGGGATCTGATACCGGCCGATGACCCGTGCATGGGCTTCGCCGCGCCGCTCAGTGTCCCTGCCCAACCTTATGAACAGTCGCTGCTCAAGTCCGAGTTGCTCCTGAATGGTCACGGCACGGCCGTGGCCTCGGCGCTGGGCGGCAGACGTACGGGCATTGCGAAGAATGTCACGATCGTCCCGATCAAAGTGGCCCCTTGCGATGGCAATTCCGGCCGCCAGCGCCAATCGAGCCATTTCTATCAACAGAACCAGATCATGTATCACTCTCCAAACAGCGGCGCCAATTCGGGGGTGATCTGGCGCGCCATGAATAGCGGCACGACGGCGGCCACCGATCCGGGAGACTGGCCTAATTTGGTTGGCACGGTGAGAGTCGACGGCACGATCACCTGGAAAGCGGTCCTGGACACCATTTCGACCACAGACACCATCATCGCTGGATTGGACTGGATTCTCTCGCCCTCCAATCCGGGGCCGAAAAGCTACGCCGTGGTAACGCTGAGCACCTACAAGCTTGCAACGGACCTGCAAGCCTCCGGGGTCGAACAGTCGATCAAGAATCTTCTGGCGAACAACATCACCGTCATTGCGTCGGCGAACAATCAGAACGGCAATGCCTGTGATACCACCCCGGGCCGAATGTCGATCAACAATCCCGATTCCAATATCGCCAACAACGTCATCACCGCGGGCGGCACGATGATCATCAACCGGCCGTGGACCGTCGATATCTCCGATGTCGGCGGCAATGTCGCCGACGGTCCGAATCCCAACGGCTTTTATGGTCTCGAGCCCGCGTACGACTCGACGAAAGCAGTGCGTGATGGCCGCTGGATCTGCGGTGCCGGCGACTCATCGGAAATCTGCTCGAACACGACCGCTATTCAGTCGGGAAATCCGGGAAACTCCAGCAATTACTATTTTTTCCAAGGCGGCTCCAATGCCGGTCCATGCGTGACGCTGTTCGCGCCGGCGAAAAATCTGTTTGTCGCCTCGATCGGGAGCGCAAATAGCTATCGCGATGCGCGCGTCCGCGGAGGGCATGCCAGCGGTACGTCGTGGTCGGCGCCGATCGTCGCCGGATTCGCCGCGCGCCTCCTGCAGAACAACCCGACATTTACTCCCGTGCAAATGCGAACCGCGCTGCTGAACAACAGCGTCGGCACGCTCGACGCGGCGACGCTGAACACGTTCGATTATCAGGGACAGCCGATTTCCGGTACTCCCAACAAGCTGCTCAAGCTCAGCGACGTGAACATCACCAGCCAGCCCGTTTCCGTGACGAGCTCCGGACCGGCCACGCTCACCGTCATCGCCAGCGGTACCTCGGCGCTGTCCTATCAGTGGTACCAGGTGAGCTCCGGCTTCGATCTCGCGACCTACAACTACGGCGCGCACTCGTCCACGCCGATCGCGGGTGCGACCGCAAGCACGTTCACCGCGCCCGTGTCCTCGACTCCCAAATCGTATTGGGTCCGGGTCACGAATGCCGGCGGCTCCGCGGACAGCACCATCGCGACGGTCACGCCGGGGCAGCAGTGCGTGGCCGGTATGATCACCCAGCAGCCGCAGTCGCAGACGATCATTCCGGGCGCCTCCGCCACCATCAGCGTCGCGGTCAGCGGCACCGGACCGTTCAATTATCAGTTCTATCAGGCGCCGGTCGGCTTCTACCAGAATCCTACCGGCATCAGCACGGCCACCATCAATACCGGCCCGCTGGTGACGACGAAGCAGTATTGGGCCGAGATCAACGATACCTGTCAGGGAACGCTCCTCCGCAGCGATGCAGCCGTCATTACGGTGCAATGCACGGCGGCTCCGATGATCACGCAGCAGCCGACGTCGCGGGTGACGTCCCCCGGCCAGTCGACGACGCTGAGCGTCAGTGCGACGCAGGCGGTGTCGTACCAGTGGTATCAGGGGAATTCCCCGTCGACAGCCACACCGATTTCGGGTGCGATCAATTCGACGCTCACCGTGGCGCCGCAATCGACGACGAATTACTGGGTGCGCGTGATGAACGGGTGCGGCAACGCCGACAGCGTGACTGCGACCGTTTGTGTCCTGCCCGGGATCACCGCGCAGCCTACGCCGCGCATCATCAATCCCGGCCAATCGACGACGCTGACCGTGACAGCCATCAACGCCACCTCTTATCAGTGGTATCAGGGAACGGCTCCGTCGACGGCGACGCCGGTCGGCACCAACAGTAATTCGCTCACCGTGACGCCGGCGGCGACGACCAGCTACTGGGTACGCGTGAGCAATTCCTGCGGATCGGTCGACAGCAACACCGTGGTCGTCACGGTCGCACCGGCTCAGCCGCCGCAGATCACGCGGCTTCAATCGGCATCTTCGCTGGCGAATTCACAGACGAGCATCACCGCCAACTGGCCCCAGCCGACGCAGGCGGGCACGTTCCTCGTCGCAGTGGTCTCCGTGTGGCTGGATCCGTACGCGAATTTCACCGCCCCTGCCGGATGGTCCCACGCCGTGACGTCGGAGTGGAACAACGTCAAGGTCGCGATCTACTACCGCCCCAACAATCCCGGCGCGCGAACTTCCGAGACGTTCACCTGTTCGCCCGGCTATCACGACATGACGCTCTACATCCTCGAGTACGCCGGCATCGCGGCGACGAATCCGCTCGACAAGACGGCCCTCAACGGCGCCGCCACGAACAATGGCTACGTCCAGACGGGATTCACGGCCAACACGACCCAGGCGAAGGAGCTGGTGATCACCGCGCTGACGACCTACACGCAGACCGAGTTCACCACCACCCCCGCGGACGGTTACACCGAGGTCTATGACCAGTACATGCTGTACCACCTGACGACGGCCATGTACGAGAAGATCACGACGGCGATCGGCTCCTACGGCCACGGCGCCACGGTGGGCGTACCCGCCGAATATGTGGGCGCGGTCGCCACATTCAAAGGCGCGAACTGAGACACATCACAAACCGCCGCCGCGTCTAACGACGCGGCGGCGTTCGGATTTCACTCCGGAGCGGGAAAAAACAGCAGCTCGCGCACCTCACCCACCGTATCGCAGGCGATGGCGCCCTTGCGCGCCCACGCCAGTGCCTCGTCCATATTGGCGGCCTCCAGAATCCAAAAGCCGCCCATGTGCTCTTTGGTCTCGGTGTACGGTCCGTCGGTGACGAGCACTTTACCGTCGGACTGCTTCCGCACCGTCCTGGCGTCGGCGGCCGGGGCAATCCCGCAAGCGAACTTCCTGATGCCGGCGGCAATCATCTCGCGGTTGAGCGCATGGATCTCTTCGATCATCGCTTCGGTGACGGTGGACGGGTCAAAGTCGTCGGGCATGTAATTCGCGATCAGGTACTGAGGCATGAATTCTTCTCCTTCACGTTTCGTGGTGACTGCGTTTGCCCTGTAGTCGTCGGGGAGACCGGAAATCGACAGCCACTCCAACTTTTATTTCAGCTGGCGAATCCGCGCTTGCAGGAATTGCCGCTCCGGCTCCTGTTGCGTCAGCGCCAGAGCTTTCTCATAAGAAGACCGGGCCTCGGCCGTCCTGCCGAGTCTGCGGTACATCTCGGCACGGGCGGAATGCGCCAGGTAGTAATTCGTCAATTCGCCATGTTCCAGCAGCGCATCGATCTGCGTCAGACCGGCTGCCGGACCATCGCACATGGCAATGGCCACGGCACGGTTGAGATAGACGACCGGCGAAGGCTGGATTCGCAGCAACTGGTTGTAAAGCGCAACAATCTGCCGCCAGTCCGTCGCAGCCGCCGATTCCGCCTCTGCATGGACGACGGCAATCGCAGCCTGCAGGGTGTAATGGCCGAAGCGGCGGGTTTTCAGCGCTTTCTCCACCAAGGCCACTCCCTCCGCGATCTGTTCGCGGTTCCAAAGCGCGCGGTCTTGATGCTCCAGCAAAATGAGCTCTCCGGCCGGCGAGGTCCGCGCCGCGCGGCGGGATTCCTGCAGCAACATCAGAGCAAGCAGCCCAAGGACTTCCGCCTCCGGCTGGAGCTCGGTCAGCAGCCGCCCCAACCGAATCGCCTCGCCGGTCAGCTCGGGCCGCGTGACCTCCGCTCCCGCCGCGGCCGAATAGCCCTCGTTGAAGACGAGATAGACGACGTGAAGCACCGCGTCCAGCCGCTCCGGCAATTCCTGCGGCGCCGGCACCTCGTAGGGAATCGGCGTCTCGCGAATCTTTGCCTTGGCGCGCACGATGCGCTGAGCGAGCGTCGCCGGCGTCACGAGAAATGTGCGAGCGATTTCTTCCGTGGTCAGACCGCAGACTTCGCGAAGGGTGAGCGCAACCTGCCCCTCCAGAGGCAGAGCGGGATGGCAGCAGGTGAAGATCAGGCGAAGGCGATCGTCCTCGATCTCTTCCTCTCCGGTCTCTTCATTCCCGCCGGAAGCGTCGTGGACGCGCGATTCCATGTGCGCAACAAGATCTCGCTGCGCCCCGTCGAAGCGCGCGCGCCGGCGGATCCCGTCGATGGCCTTGAAGCGTGCCGTTGAAATCAGCCAGGGACGCGGCTTCTCCGGAATCCCGGTCTGCGCCCACGATTCCAGAGCGGCGGCGAATGCCTCATGCATGGCCTCTTCGGCGAGATCCAGATCCCCGAGGAGACGCACCAGCGTCGCCAGAACCCGCCCCGATTCCGAGCGGTAAAGGGTTTCGATGGTTTTGCTGAGCTGTTCGGGTGGGGGTGGCGGCATCGACGGCACGCTACCAAAGGGGAGGCTGCCGTACAACGGCGCTCGGGCTTACCTGGGCGCAAAGCACGATGAACCGCCACCTTCAAACCGCCAAAGCGCTCGCCGATATCACGCGCTGCTTCCGCTTCCACGGCCAACGCCACACTTTCGCAGCACCCTTGCAAGTGGGAGAAGCCGCCGCTCCGTCTTGTGGCGAAGCGGTGTCTAACATCCTCGGTGTACTACACGTGCGGACCGGCCGCGCCGCACTGCTCCACGCCTGGTGCGCACGTGGCCACTACGGGCGGGATCATCGCTGCGATGCTTGCCCACGGCTATTCCGTCGAGGACGTGCGGAAACACGATCTCGATCTCCTTCCAAAGGAGTGGATTCCCTCGACTCTGCCGCCAGCCACGATGGTTGCGACGTCGTCCTTGATCTTTGGCGCGATCACCTGCTGGAGGAAACATGCAAAGACAAGCGGACGAGGAGAGACGAGTCCGATAAAATGCGAGTTGTCTCCCACTGGATGCTGGTCGAGGTACGTCCGATAAGTTTCGAAGTCGCGGCCCTGATCGCCTCCAGCAGCAACGGGACCGGTTGCAGGCGGGATGTTTGAGCAGATGCGCTGCCGCGTAGGTGACGACACAAGTGCTTGAACTGATGGTGCGCGTTCTCCGCGTGTAGTTGACTGAGCTGATACCGAATCTGCTTTCGTAAGCTCTCAAGGTCCGTCATGAGCGATCACGGCGAGATTCGTATGCTAGGTTGCCGGCCCGAGGAATTTGTCTCCGTTGAAGTGGATCATGTGGTCTGGGTTCTCGGCGATCCAGACCTCCGTCTCCCACGCGATATTGTCGATGTGCCGGCGGAACTCCTTGAAGTCCGGGAAGGCGGAGACGTAGATCCGTTCGGCTGTGCATGACTTGAGCGCACGCTCCATTTCGAGCTTGCGCTTGGGCGAGACCGGGCCGTGCGAGGTGACGGCTTCGATGAGGAAGAGCCAGTTCCGTGACTTGTCGTAGAGAACAATGTCCGGAAGCTTGTCGTGCTTCGTGATCGGCACACACAGCTTGCGTAGCGCGTCCTCTTCAAGGATGAGCGTCTTCTTTGCCGTGTCGCCGAAGTAGAGGATCGTGGAGCCGGGCACGAAGCGTGCGGCAAATTCGCCGACGACGGCTGCTTGCACTTGGTTGTGCTTTCCCGGTGAGAGCGTGAACTTCCTTCCGTCCGCGAGCTTCACGGGCACGAGGTGCATGCGCTTGCTCGCCGTGTAGACCGCGAGCAGGCTGCCGTGGCTCTCCCGAAAGGCCGCTGCCTCCGCTGCGAACTGCTTCGTGCCGTAGCTGCGAATCACCTCGAGCGCGCTATTCGACAGCGCGTATTGCGTGTTCGGACTATTTGTCGCGAGATCATCGGCATTGCGATCGACGACGCGCGCCTGTTCGAACTGATGGATGGCCTGACGCCTGAAGGTCTCGCGCGTGTTCTCCTTGTACGGCTCGATGCCGGCGGGCACGCGGTACTTCGCATTCGTAAAGACGATCATGTCGTGAATGCGCAGAGGGCGTCGTTCGGCCGCGGACCAGCGTGATCGTTCGCGCATACCGGCGAGCGCGAGGAGCGTGTACGCTGCGACGTCGTTCTGCTGCTTGGGTGGAAGCCCGAGCGCTTTCAGGATTTCCTTCGCGTCCTCAAGTTTCGCCATGCGCTGTCCCGGCCAAGTCTTCCGCGAGATCAGCCGGGACATCTAACGCGTCGGCGATGACGCGGTCAAGTTCCTCGGTACCTCCCCGCTCGATGAGCCGCCCGATCGCCTTGATTGTCTCGGCCGGAGGCAAGGGAAGGTTGCGCAGCTCTGCCGCGCTCACCTGCGTGTTGCCATTGGAGATGCGGAAGAACCGGTCGATGATTGCGCTGTTCAGGAGCGCGGCGAGTCCCAACGCCTCGGCATGCGTCAGCTTGCCCTTAGGTCGGTGCACGTAGTTGAGATGATTCTCGAGTCCGATCATGCTGCCGGGCAACTGGCCCTCGAAGAGGGGAGCGGCGACGATGCGGCGGTGCTCCTCCTTCGCGCTGAAGCGTCGCATGACGACGTACGTCGCATTTGGTAGCAGCAGGTACTTCGAGTCGGCGCGGTTCGCGATGTACTGGCGTTTATTCGAGCCATCGACTGGCCACCGGATATCCATTCTTCGCACATGCTGGAGCCAGAGCAGCGGTACCTCCTTCGTGCCGTTGGGCTTCTCGTGGAGGAACTCCAGCGCGCGGAAGGCAACCACGGGACCGGTGGAGACGCTCAGGCCGAGCGTGTGTAGCGTTTCCGGCCAAGACCTGATGAAGGTGAGCACGCGGTCGTCCACGTCGGTGGTCGGGATGTGCACTGCGAGGTCACGGGAGCGCAGGTCGACGACGTCGCGGACTGGGACGCTGCGGGTGGTGCAGTGGTCGAGGTCGCGGACACCTGCGCTCGTCGTGATGGTGACCGGTGACTCGACGCGTGTACGGCGCGCCCGCATAATGACGTTCTCCTGGAGGATTTCGTCCTTGCGGAAGGCATCCTTACGTGACCCGAAGAGATGGATTGCCTCCGGCAGTACGTTCGCGAAGAGAACTTCGCGGAAGCGACGGAAGTATTCGCCGGTCGTGAAGCTGCGCGGCGTGATCGTTACCATCACGCCGTCCTTGCGCAGCAAGCTGGCCATGATCGCCATGAAGATCGCGTAGATGTTCGGTTGGCCGTGCACGATGTGCGCTGCGGCTCTAGCGCGACGATCATCCTTGAGGAGCTTGAAGTATGGCGGGTTTGCGATCGCGATGTCGTAGCGCTCGCGATGCTCGTTGAAGAGCGAGGGTTGGAGGTATGAAGCATTCTCCAGGACGAAGTCGTCACGGTGCACGCGGAACGTACAGGCAATGTCGTGATCACCGAGCCACTCAGCGGTGTGCGTGAGCACGTGCTCGCATACGGTCGCGAGCCGTGGGTGCAGCTCGTACACGTCGATGTGGATCGTCGCTGCACGGCCGACGAGCCGCTCGCAGACTAAGGCGGTCAGAATTGCGGTGCCCGCGCCCGGCTCAAGGATTCTCACTTCGCGTCCAACCGGTAGCGCGAGATTGGCCATGAATGCGGCGACCTCTGGCGGCGTGAAGAACTGGCCAAGTGCGCGGCGCTCGTCCATCGAGGCACTCGCACAGTACTCAGTGAACGCGCGTGCCGCGAACGCCGAAGGACTTTCCTGCGGTGTTGCTTCTTCCTCGCGTTGCGTCGCTGTCGAACGCCTCACCAGACAGCCTCCTTCAAGCGATGGTACCTCGGTACCTCGCGAAGATCGAGAACATCGGTGCGTAGTGAGCGCACCGTCTAAGAGCACCTGCAACTCCGCGATCGTGCGTCCGGTCGTCTTTCGGTTATCCATGTTCTCCAGGCAGAGACGCTCGCCAAGTTGCCCGCCAGAGCGACGGCGTCTGCAACAGTTCTGGATGCACGATGACCGGCCACGAGTCGGGCAATACGAGCAGGAACTCGAACACCGCGTGTTCGTCCAGAGTCTGCAGCTTGCTCGGCGCATGGAAGGAGACGTACTCGAACCCTCGAGATCCAGACTCGGGATCGCGTCAACGAGCAACGGCAGCTCGTGATCCCGCAACGCAGAAAGCTCCACGGCGTCAATCCGCGGCACATCGCGCTGGACAGCCAACCCTGTAGCGAAATCGCCCTTGGCCAGTGCGCCGGTCGAGAACCCAATCGGTTTCATCAGAACACTCAAAGTCGCGAATCAGCATCTTCAGTTCTGGATGGACATCGAAAAAGAGCCGTGTGATGCCTTGCCGGACCGTTGGCTGACGTCTCGCAGTCCTGCGTAAGTCGGATCATCGAGCGCATCTTCGAACCGGACTGTTTCGAGCTTCGTGCATGCATCAGGGTCGGCGAGGGCATGCAGGAACTGATCGTACGACGAGAAGATGTCGTCCGCGATATCGTTGTCGCCGGCTTCGAGCACGACGCGAGCGAGTAGCTCCAGCGGCGGGACGTCGGTCTGGCTCCGAATCAGGTCGGCGAGCATGAGGAAGTACTGCTCATCATTCTCCACCTGGTGGAGTTCAGGCGGTGCGAAAAGGTCGCCCGAAAAGGCAGCAAGCAAGCCCCAGATGAAGAGCAGCTTTCGTGAAAAGCGCAGCTTCACGTTCCGAATCCCCCAGCCCTGCCGGCTGCGCTCCCACATCTTCGAGGCGTAATCAGACGCCATCGTTCGCCAGTAGCGAACGACATCGTTGAGCAGAAAGTGCGGGACGACCTGTCTCCGCCCGCTTCTGCTGCGGACCGAGCGATCGTGAAGGACGTACCGTGCGAGGATGTTGCGAATGACCCGCTCTCGCACGACGGCAGCCGATGTCAATTTGCTTTCCGCGAAGTCATCGATCCTTTCGGCGATGTCAATTTGCTTTCCGCGAAAGCAGTAGTGCATCGGCGACTTGCCGAGCGTCCGCGGGACGACTGGACATCGCCAGCGTGAGGAGAATGCGCGTCATGGCCGAGCGCAAGATATGCGGCGCGCTCGGCGCCTCTTGGAAGATCGACAGCAGTTCGCCGAACGCCTGCAGCGCCTGGCGCGGCTTCATCAACCGGACGAATAGCTGAATGCGCTGGCTGAGTGCGCGACAACGCCACAACGTCGTCTCGCCACGAACCGGCCACCCGCGCTCCTCGCGGGCGGCGACCTCGAGCACCTCGCGCAGCGCGCGATCGGCCCGCACCATCGATCCGCCGAGGAGTTCCGCCTCAGCTAGCGAGAGTTCGATCTCCGCGTAGCGGCGCGTGAGGTCCGTCGTGCCGGTGTGCGACGGCGCGAGCACCTCGCGCGCGCCGTCCAGAGCGACGCACTGTTGGTGAAAGGCTGCCGCGTTGCGCGCAAGCTCGTAGCCGCCGTTGTAGAAGTCGAACGCGGCGCGGCTGCGACCCAACGCGGAGCTGAGGCGGCCGCCGAGCAACGTGTCGTCGAAGACCGCGGAATCGAGATGCGCGACGATGCGCGACCCGGCTTCGACGAATGCGCCTTGCTTAGCCACCGCCAAGCGCGCTGACAACATCATGATCTCGTGTGCGAAGGTCGATTGCGGGCCAGAGATCGATTCCGAGATGATCGCTTTCGCGCAGAGATACAGGCGCGCGGCCTCCATGTCTGAAGGTTGCAGTTCCGTGATGCGCTGCACCTGCGCGGCGTCGATCTCGAAGCCGCCAAACGCTGCGGCGGTCAGGTACGGCAGCACTATGCGACCGTCCGCACGATCGAGCACGCTGCCGATGCGGCTTTCGAGGAAGTGGTCGAGGACCGCGGGCAAGCGGGTCAGCTCGCGCTCGAATCCAGGCACGTCGTTGACGCGGACCCGCTCGTTGTAGCGCGTTACGTAACCCCCGTCGATCGCCCAGAGGAGGACGTTGGTGACGAACAGCGCGTTGCCACCGGCCTTGCGGTAGATTGCGTGCGCGAAGTCCTTGCGTTGCTCCGCGCTGACGCGTGACTCTAGCGCGGCCGCCAGCTCGGTCTCACTCAACGGACAAATATCGGCGAAGGCAACTCGCTGAGTGTCGGTGCGCAAGCGGTCGAGCAGCTCGCCGAAGCGAGGGTTGTCGTAGCCAGTGCGGTACTCGAGCAGCAGGCGCATATCGCCCCATCCGATATCGCCGATCGCGGAGAACAACAGTTCGAGAGCGCGCACGACGCGGGGCGCGAGGTGATGCGCGTTGCTGATCAGCAGCATGCGCCGCCGCGGGTTCTGGGACAGCAATCTCGCGCAAAGGAACGTGAGCACTTCGACGTCGACTGCGTGCAGCTCGCCGTCCGCAAGCAGCCGCGCGACGACCTCGGCATCGGTGCGCCGGTCGTCGGTGAGAAGGCGCTCCAGCGATGCTGCGAGCAACTCGCGGTCAGGAGGCTCCGCCGCCTCGCCGAATTCGGGGACGATCAGCCACCAGAGCATGCGAAAAAAGACGCTTTCGCTGCTGTCCGGCGTGGCGGTGATCGTCAAGCATCGGTAGTCGCGCTGCGTGTGCAACGACGTGCAGAGCTTCAGGCAAAGGTACGTCTTGCCGACGCCACCCTCGCCGCCGATTACCAGCACATTGGGGGCCCGCCGGATCGGCAAGGCTCGCGATCCATGCTGACGTCGTGTCGCTGCGAAGGTCGTCGATGAGAGTACCGATGCCGTGCTGCGCGAGTTCGCCGAGCGAGACGGTGAACTGGCCGGAGGTCTTGCAGTCGACGCTCAAGGCGATCCGCGCACCGTCCGGCAGCGCGGAGAGCAACTGCGGCGAGATCGTGCAGACCGTCTTGCCCTGCGACTTGCGAGTGGATGGCGTACAGGCGCCGCGAAGGTGCAGCTCCACGGCGTCGCTGGTCACAACACCGATGGCGAAGTCATGTGTACACGCGCCCGGCGTGATCTCCAGCGCGTACGTCTTGCACGCGTCGAACGTCACGCTTTCAACGTTGTCGGACAACGCAACGATGCGGTTGGTGAATGCGTCCGATACGCGGAGGACCCAGCGCCGCTGCGGCGCGACAGTCTCCTCCGGGAGGGGCAACGGAACTTCCGCGACCGCCGGCCCGAGCAGCTCGGCCAGACGCCAGTGCGCGAAGTGGATGTTGCCGAAGATGCCGCGCCGGTTTCCAACGGTAAAGAAGTACCTCGCGTACTCCCAGGCTTGCGGCCCCATATCGAGCGATGAGACGATCATCAGCAAGTTCGGCGGCTCTTTGATCGCAACGCAGAACACTTTCGCGGCGTCCGCGAACTCGAGCGGCCGGTTGTAGTGCTTGCATTCGATGTACGCGGTCTGGGTTGAAAACCCGGGAAGCGCGTGCGCACCTAGGTCGGGCGCGGGCCTTCGGACCGTGATGACGATGTCGATCGGCCCTTTCCTGTTCCGATCAATCTCCACACGCGCACCGCTGCTGCTGAACAGAGCTTTCTTCGCCGCTTCGAAAACGAGATCCTCGAACATTTGCCAGCAGTCGGCAGACATAATTTGTAGTTATCGATCCGAGACGGGCGAGTTGGCCCAGGATCCGCCCTGGTCGGGGGTTCGGATGACTCGTGAATTCAGTGCTGCGTCAGCGGATGGGCCGATTCATGTGGCGATGATGCTGCGATGCTGAAGCAGACGCTGGAAGTGACGGATGTCCACGCCTTGTTCGAGAGGCCTACATGGTGTTCGACTGAGTTTCCGGGCAGTGCGCGTGAAGGCTATACTTGGTATTGTCACGCGAGGGCGAATGAAGTGCGAGGCGTCGGCTCGAAGATCAATCCGTCGCGTCGCGCGCCTGCTCGCGACAAGATCAGATGTGGCCTTGATCTCTTTGCCCGGTTGCTTTGAACGCCAGCGAGAAGCGCGAAGCTCACCATCGAATTGTGAGGTTCAACGGTTGAGCGGCAGCTGCCACACCTAAACTATTAGCACGCTGAGACTTATCGTTTCGCCAGTTCCACTGTGTGAATGACGATCCCCGTCCCTGGATATCCTAGGATGTACGTAGTTTCAGTAGTTTACGAGCGACCCGGGATATCCCGGGATAGCCTGGGATGGCCGTAGGCCGACCCTGCGAACACTCCGCGAACACTATCGTGCTTGTTCGGGACGATTTCGCATGCTCGAAACCTAGCAGGCTTTCCGGTTTGCGCACAAAGTCGAATTTACAGCGGGCTCTTTTTAGTCTCCTGCGCCGATCGCAGTGCGTCGGGTTCGACGCCGAATAGGGGTGCTAGCAGATACCCGGTGTATGTGACGTAGAGGGCTTCTAGCGCTGTGAGGAAAAGCTTTGCTTGATCGAAGTCCTCAAACGCGCGGTTGAGTGCGCGCAGGATGATCGTGAGCGCGATCGTCATGCTAAAGAGCACCGGTAGTAACCACGTGAGCGTCACGTAGGCGGCATTGACGCGTTTGCCGCGCGGCGCGTCATGGCGATGCTGTGCGAAGTATCGGATAACAACGGTGGTGATTCCGGCGAACATGGGGACAACGATTGCCAGAAGTGTGGTCATGTCAGGGAATTCATACCCGCCGAGGAAGAAGCACACAATGATCGTTGCAATGATCGCAAAGTGGGTGATTACCCAGAAGAGTCCGATCCGCGTGCGAAGCTCTGCGTCGGTCATTTGTCTACCTCCAAGCGTTTGAGTGTTGTGAGGAGATCACCCAGATACCCGATGAGTTCTGGATAGTGTTCCAGATCCATGGGTCGTGTGTAGCTCTTCGCCGGCGGGGGTGTGCTGCCGATGCCCGGCGCGTAGGATCCGTCGATGGTGACCACGAGCTGCGATGGGTCTCCTTCGATGTTCACGATGACGAGTTGGAGTTTTTCCCAGCGATGTGCACCGAGGAGGACTTCGTCTCGCAGCGCATCGGCCGTCAGGAGGAGTATGTTCGGTCGCGAGTCGACTTGGACTCGCCCGCGCGCAAACCGGTCGCGCAAGTACACTTCACTTGCCGCCAGTAGTCTCTGGCCGGACGTGACGACGGACGACATCGTGGCGGCCACCTCAGACCCTTCACTGCCACCTCCACTCCAGCCCATCTCGTACTCCCTGGCAAACTCGTCCCGGTACTGTCGTGTGTAGTCTGTCGTGCAGTAGAGGTGGTCTAGGCGATCGAGGGACTCATCGTTGAGCCTGTACGTGAGTTCCCAATACGGATTCGTGGTCTCGGCAACGATCCGAAGGTTTACAGCGCTAGGAGTGACATCGAGCTCGTCAGCCATGCGATAGATCATGCGCAACGCCAACGTTGGGCCCAGCTCAGCTATGAGGTCGTTCCACAATTTGCTGAGGTGGACTTCGTTATGGGGTTCTGTCGTGCTCAGAAGGAGTGTCACTTCCCACTCATGGTCCACCCATGCAACTTCGTCGACCGCGAGAATCCCTTGCAGGCCGCTCGTGGCCAGCCAGGTTGCATACGACTCGCAGACCGATATTGGCGCAAACCGCCTTGGGCGGGGAGTCTTGGGGGGTGCAATGGCGGCGGCCGCAGCAGCATCGCGAAGGAGATTCAGGAACGCACTTTCGTGACATGGCGCTTGATCAGTATTCTTCCCCTCGTTGGTCCCCGTGCCACCTTTGGCTGTCTCGCCGGTAGTGTCTGGTTCAGTACCGCCACGAGCCACAGCAGCATCCCGAACGTAGCGATTCAGCAAGTCGACTTCCTGACACAACGCTTGTGCTTGGGTCAGTTGAATTGCAAGCTCCAACTCAGGTTGGGTCTTCGGCAGTTCGAAAACAATTTTGTTCCCCATGCGGTCTGGAGTCGCGGTATCACCCTCCGCGCTGTTGCCGGTATCTGCCGCCGCCGCGCGTCCAGGGGCTGTGGATCGGGGCTTCGGCGTAGAGACGAGCGAACAGGCCTGCAGCCCTAGAACAGCCACCCAAAGCAGTTTCCTCATCGGTTGCTCCACTTGGTCCCCAGGTTGACGCTACAACGAGGAGTGACATTCGCGACGGTTTTCCCTACCAGCGGAAACAAGTGCAGCTTGGTAGGCGCTAGCGGACTCGAACCGCTGACCCACCGTGTGAATGATGCTCCCCGTCCCTGGACATCCCAGGCTATCCGTAGTTTCAACAGTTTACGAGCATCCCAAGATGTCCTAAGACGTCCCAGCCGTAGTGCGACCCTGCGAACACTCCGCGAACACTTCCGCCGCCATCAGGTGGACTCCACGCTCGCCGCTTCGGTCGGGATGCGATTGGTGAGAAGCATTTCGCAGAATGCCTCGCGGGTCATGTCGAGCACTGGTTCCGACGCCCCGGCGTCTCCGAGGAGTTGCGGTCCGAGGAGCGCCTTTCGGTTGAGCGCATCGAGAATTGCGGAATCGATGGTGTCCTCACCCAGCAGCCGTAGATACGTGACGGGCAGGGACTGTCCGATGCGGTGATTCCGATCTTGGCTTTGCGCGTAGAGGTCGTAGCGCCGCCGCCTCGCGGAGCACCTCCGCGATCGCAAGTCGAGCCGGCTGCATCGCGACAGGTGAGGTCGGAATTCTTGCGACGATCGCGCTCGCGATTCTCCTCGTGACGTGGCCGACAGACCTCGTGCATCTCGCCTTCGCCCTCGTCGCGGGCGGACTCCTGGGTGTCGCGCTGCGCTCATTCATTCGTGCACATCATGAACGCCAATCCCTACCAGAGCACGACGCGCACTGAAGAACTCTCGACCGAGCGCACCGTGATCATTGACCCGGCGACGGGCGAGGTGATCACGATCGGTGCACGCATCGAGCGCACCATGATCGATGAAGCCTCGGGCCAGGAGCGGCGGGACGTGATGAACGTCGTCGTACCAACAGCCGATGGCAAGCAACTCCTCTTCCCGTACAACGAGCCGCTCTATGCGTGCGCGAGCTGCGGCGCAAAGCCGCTTGTGCACGCCATGCAGTGCGCCGCCTGCGGACGGTTCATGTGCGACGCGTGCCGCATCAAGACAGAAGCCGGCATCATTTGCCGCACGTGCGCCGACAAACCGTGGTGGGCGAAAGCATGGGAATGGCTCACGAACCTGTAGCGCGGCTCGACCCGCAACGCTTTCCGACGACGCGCGAACGCCGCGCGGATGATCGAGCAATCGACGCGATCCACGCCGATGTGCGCCGGTACGCGCTCGACGAACACTTCCCGCGCATCCGTCAGCTGCTCAATCGGCTCGACCGCTCCGGGCGCGAACGTGATCTGCGAGAGCTGCGCGATGTCATCACACCGCATGTCACGTACCACGAACGCGAATATCCCTTCGCCGTAGCCCCATCGGGCACATTCAGTGGGGATTTCTCGCTGCACGCACGGCAAGTTGCGGACCAGCGCCCGCTCTCCATCCACAGCTCCCTCCTGGCTGGACATGCCATGGCCGTCGGACGAAGCGGCGCGGGAAAAACAACACTCGCGCAGACGCTTGCGCGCGAGGCGTACGACCACAACCTCAGCGTCGTCACCATCGATGCGAAGGACGACGCTGCGTACTTCCTCACCGCGTATCCCGCCACGCTCCTCATCGGACCGAGCACGCCGATACCAGTGCTCGAAGTACCCTCGTGGCTCTCACGCGCTGAATACAAACGTCTCATCACGAAAGTGTTGCGTCGAACGTGGTGGGGCGGACAAGGCACGGACCAAGTCGGCGGCGAGAGTATGGATGTCGCATACCGCACGCACGACCATCCTTCCATCGAAGATTGGCGCAACAGCCTCCTCGGACTGCGCCACAAAGGAGATACGTACAACCGCGTCGACCGCATCGATGCTACCGCAGCAAAGCTCGCACAGCTCATCGACCGGTACCCTGGTATTGGCAAGACGCCGGCAGGTAGCGGTCTGCATCTCGACCTGCTGTGCACGAGCAGCATGTACTTCGGCTTTCGCATTCACACCGAGGTGGAAGATTTCCTCACGACCTGGCTGCTCGAACTTCGTCTTGCGCACCATCGCGCGCAGAACATTCGCGCTCTCGACACGCTCACCCTCATCGACGAATCAGTCCTCCTGTTGCACGAGAACACGATCACCGAGACCGCAAGCATCGCGCCCACGTTTCCGCTCCTGCGCGAGTTTGGCATCGCCTGTCTCACGACGACGAACAACTACCGCTCACTTCCTGACGCGGTGAAATCAAACACGACGACGCACTGCGTGCTCGCGATGAGCGACGCTCGCGAACAACGCGCCGTGTGCGACACGATCGGACTAGATACCAACCAACGCGAGTACCTCGCGACGAAGCTTGCTCCCGGCACGTTCATCCTGAAGACGGCCGGCGAATGGCAATTCCCCGTCCTCACCAAGTTCGACGAAGTCAGAACCGCGAAGCACATTTCGCCTAACGAGTGGCGCGCCGCAGAAGAACGTACGAATCAGCATGCGCGAACAGCACCTCCTGTGCATTTGGCACCAAGGGAAGAGTGCGAGAGCACCGGGCAGCCGACGCCGTCGCAAACTACCGCGCCGTCAGCATCACCACCGTCACGCGTTGCGCCGGTGGTGGAGAACACCACTCCGCCGAACACCCGGAAGGCTGCGCTCAACAAACACTGCGCGGCGGTCATGCACGACGTAGACGAGCATCACCTCACGCTCACAACCCCCTGCTTCCATCGCTGCAACGTGCGACTTTCCGAAGGTGATCGGGCGAAGACGCTTCTCACCAACATCGGCTTTCTCGAATCGCACCGCGTACGCACGGGCGCTGGCCGGGGAAAGACCGGAAGCGCACTGCGCCTCACGCCGGCAGGATGGGCATGGCTCGGCAGAAAGCCGCCGAAGGGAACACGTGGCGCAGGTGTGCAGCACGAGTTCGTCGTTCACGAACTCGCTCGCCGAATCCCGCGCAGCACGATCGAGACACTCGGCGCAGACCTCGTGATTGCGTACAACACAGCAGAGCACCAGCAACTGCAGAACGCGTTGCAGACACTCAAGGCCGGAACGATTGCGCTCAACGATGGCGACCTCGTGGCTCTCGAATGCGAGGTGAGTGCGGCAAGCAAGACCGCTCCCTGCAACGTGGCTCGCGACGCAGGCTTTGCGCTGACGATCATCGCGACGATGGCCGAGACGGAGAAGTTGCAACGAACTTTCGCCGAGACGGATCGCGTAATGGTTGTCGATGTGCTGCGCCTCTTGGACACACTGCGGGAGGAGCGATGACGCGGCACCTCAGCGCATCGGCTGTCGCGCAACTCATCGGTATCAAAACCGGGACGTTCGCGAAGTGGCGGCGCGAGGGGAGGGGACCCGCGGGATGGTTTCACGTCAGCACCACGCTCGTCGTGTACCCCATGGACGAAGTAGAGCGCTACCTCGCAGAGCAAAAACGCACTGCTTCTGGGCACTAGCTTTTTTCGTCTAACGACGCATTGTTGTCTTGCTTCCGATGCGACCTGTTGGCCTGAAGTCCTACGACAAGTACACGAAGAAAGCCGTCTTCGAGTGCAGCGTACCGGGCACACGCGGCCACAAACGCATCCGCAAAGTCGTCAAGGTAGAAAGCTGGGACGACCTCGAAAAGAAGCTCAGCGCATTCAGGCACTCCGTCCAACATCCCGAGCAAGCGATCACACTTCCCGGCGACATTCCGACGCTACGCGCGTACGTCGCAACCGCGTGGGAGAGCATCAGCAGCCGCCTCTCGGACGCGAAGCGGAAGAATCAGCACGCGCAGCTTGAGCAGCACATCACGCCGGCACTTGGCAACGTGCGCATCGACCAGGTCACGATCGCGCACCTTGAGGACTTCGTCAGCGTCATGCAGCGCAAACGGCACGACGAGCGGGCGTACAGCAACGCAACGATCAACTCGTGCCTGCACCTCTTGCGCAAAATTCTCAAGCATGCTTGGCGACGACGCGTCCTTGCCGACTACCCGTTGCGCGAAAAGCTCCCGCTCCTGCCCGAGCCAATCGTGCAGAACGAACTCACCGTCGACGAACGTGAGGCGTTCCTCGCCAGCTTCCACGACGAAGCGGGCTTTCGAGCACACTTCATCGCAACCGCACTCGCCAGCCGCGCGGAGCGCAAGCACCAACCGCCCAACGCGCAGAGCGACTACGTCACCTACGCCTTTGAGCGCTTCGCATGGAGCAAGCCGCTCTTCATCCTCGCGCTCTACACCGGGCTGCGACGCTCCGACCTACGACTCCTGAAGTGGACGAGCATCGACCTGCACGCCGGCGTCATCCGTCTCGTGATGCGCAAGACGAAACGCTCCGTGCTTCTCCCCATCGTGCCGCGCGTGCGCGCAGCACTCGAAACGTGCCGCGGTCGGACGGTGATGAGCGAGTACGTGCTCGTCACGCCCGACGGCCGACCGTACGCCGAGTCAACGATCAAGCGCTACTTCAAGACCGCCAAGGCACTCGCCGGCATCACGCGGCGCTTCCGCTTCCACGATCAACGTCACACCTTCGCGAGCACCCTCGCAAGCAAAGGCATCAACAGCTTCACGCTGCGCGACCTCCTCGGCCACACGAGCACCAGGACCACCGAGCGCTACGCGCGGCCGAGCGCCGAAGCGCTCGACGCGGTGGCGCGAGCGCTGGCCTAAGCGAATCGTTCGGGTCTTACCCCGTGAGCTACCGGATGGATGGAATAAAGCGCCCGGAGTGGCTCGCTTTCTTTTCGGGGTCATCTACATCGGCTTCGGAGAGAACGGCAACCCTTTGCTTACATCGTCGAGGAGCTTAATTGCTTCGCGAATCTCCTTGGAAAGATCCTCAGGTAAATCGGAGATGGATTCGAGACTTTTGAAACATTTGAGGAGGGCTGCGAGGCCCTCGTCCTGGGAAGACCCTTCTGATTTTATCGCTGCTGTGAGCTTTTGGAGGCCGGCCATCAGATTGTCATCGAAGGCGTGGAGCCGAACGATGGCGGCCGTCTGGTCCGGGTTCGTCGCGCCCTGAGATAGGATATCTAACTCTCGCAGCATCCCGTTTACGGCGGTCTCCATGTCGTTTGCGCTCTCCACGTAGGCCGTCATCGCCCCGATGGATTCCTCTAGGTTCTTGACTGATGACCCCAATTCCCCTTGGGCTTGATCGAAGACGTTCGCCGTATCACCTAAAGCAGACCTCCCGGTGGACAGGTCGGCCGTAAGGCCTGGGATTGCCTTGTGAATCTCGTCCAGCACCGTTTGAGCTCGAAGGATCGAAGCCTTGATTTCCGCCCGGACTGGGCGGGTAAAGCGAAGAGTTTCTGACAGGCCGATCAGCTGGGGGAGGAGACTCTGGAAGCCGGTTAGATTTTGCGCTTTCGGATCGTCCTTGAGCAAAGTGAAACCTCGCTCAATCGCCTTGAGATCTCTTGTTTGCACCGTGAGGGTCGCGGCGACGTACAGCCATGCATTTGTAGTGTCTGCCGCCACACTCTTGACGGCGCGCGCGTGCGCTCCGATTTGCTGAGGGTCCCCTGGAGAGTGGCAGCCAACGAGCACGAGTACGGTTAGAAGCGCCCACAGCATGGGGCGGACCGCCATCGGTCGGATTCTCGCGCTCGTATCGCACGTCGGCTCTGGAGTATTCATGCTTCCTCGCTGCGGGGCCATCTTACTTTCACTAGAAGGGAAACCTCAGCGTCTCGTAAACTGGAGGTGACCTGTCTACAAGTTTCTTCAGCGCGTCCACGAAGCTGACGAGGTCGGAGTGTATCTTCCCGAGGGAACTGATTCTTGATTCCTGGTCGTAGTGGAGCGAGCTCAGAATGTTCCATTCGGTATAGGCTGGTTCGGCAAGCAGAACGGGATTGGTTCCAATTCCGATCGCCGTCTTCTTCGTACTCAATTCTGTGTCTTCGATCGTTTGTTGAACCCTTGGAGCCCATTCTTCAAGTGCTCGAATTGTCTTTAGAAGCTCACTACGGTCGATCCCCTCCCTGAGACCCTTGGTCACGAGACGGCATAGCTTAATCTCTTGAACTACCATCTTCTGACTCGACTCCAGTCGCCTACCGTCCCTATAGATCAGCTCTGCCCACGACAAAAGAGGGGCGCCTGACGGCCCGTAAGGGCTTTCCCTTTGTGAAATCCATGTAATCCTCTCCTGCGTTCGCGCTTCATCTTTCTCCATGCCACTAAGATTAGCTTCGGCCGACGTGATGTGGTCGTTGAGGACGAACTCCACAGTCTCTAACGTTCGTAGCGCATCCTCGGACAATCGCGGCTTCGGAGGTACGACATTGCGGCTCTGGTTCCAGAGGTAGAAGAAGGAACCGCCGTATGGAATACCAACAGCAAGCAGCCCAACGAGGATTCTCTTTCCTGCAATTGGCGGCACTATAGGCCCCCCAGAAAAGGCGTGATCAACGGCTCGAAGACCTCATAGAGTCTCCGCCCGGCTCCAATGACAAAGGGCTTGACGAGTAATAGCGCGCCAATGCTTGCGGCAGCGGCGAGGCACGTACGCAAATAGGACAGCTTGTGGGTTGCATGTAAAGCCCACACAGTACACATCAGGAAAAACAGCGCGAGGTAAAAATACGCTGTCACGAACCCGGCAACTATGAGGAGGTTGCCGGTCGTCGGAACGAACGGCTTGAAGCCAACGACTCCGAGTGGCGGAATCACGAGCCAATACGTAGAGATAGCGGACGCAACGAGCTGGCTAAGAAAGATCATCAGCAGGGTCGTGCCTGGGACGAGGAAAGCATAGATACGCAGGCTCGCAGTGAAAGTCGCACGAAGGGTCGCTCGCCCCGAAAGGAGCCGACACCCGGCATGGAGGAAGGCCACGAACAGCAGGATCAGAATCCAGTAAGTAAAAATCAATTCATCCTTCTTGATGGCGCGGGTGGACGATCCGGTCACAGTTTCAGGGATCAGCCTCAGCTCAATGAGCACAAATGCAGAGGTTAGGATGAAGGCAAACGCCATGTAGATGAGAGAGAGCTTGCCTTGCCCCTTCCCTTGCGCATCGAACTCCGCTATAGAAATGCGAGGGGATCTGAAAAACCTCCAGGCTTCCTTCCCGAAGGAAGCCGCTGTATCCAGGATCCCCATGTTCAGCGGGGGCTCGTCGGGGTTCTGCCGTGCGGATCGCGAGGACTCACCATGTCCACTACTCATCTCAGAGACACTCCCCAGCGTTGGCCACGCCGCGGCAGACGATTGCAAAGAGCTGAAACCGGCCCGCCGCGACTCTCCCACTCCGTTCCAGGACGTGAAGCGAATGACCTCTACGATAGGAGTGACGCTCACGCGCGTTTCCCTACCGGTGCAGAGCACGAGGCGACGCGGGGACGGGTGTGTTCAGCGTGACGATGGTGACTTGGGACCCAACCCCGACCCGGTGAACACTTGCGTGAACATTTTCCGCCGAAGGAAGGCAAAAAAAGAGCCGCCCGGTCTGGCTAACCTGAGCGGCGTGAGTAGGTTGCATGGTAGGCGCTAGCGGACTCGAACCGCTGACCCCCACCGTGTGAAGGTGATGCTCTACCAGCTGAGCTAAGCGCCTATTGACTGGAACGATTTCAACGAACTGTCCCGAATCGCTATTCCGATTCGGGATCGTCACGATAGCGGACGCGCTCTCACGCGTCAACCGGCCTTTGGAACGCCGCCCTGCCGACGCGTCTGATCAACTAGAATCGCCGGCCATGCGACGGCTGGCGAAGGCGGCGGGGGTGACGGCGGTGGCGGCTGCGCTCGGGGTGGTCGCGGAGCGCGCGTGCGTCGCGTCGCCGCATTATCACGGGCCGGTGAGCGATCACTTCGACGGGAAGCGCTTCCACAACCTGCAGTCGGGGTGGCAGTCGGGCGGGTCGTTTCTGAAGTGGATGATGAACCGGCAGCAGGGGGCGTGGCCGGAGTGGGTGGACACGATTCCTGGTCCGCCGCCGCCGCGGCGGGTGGATGACGGGCGCATTCGGGTCACGTGGGTGAATCACTCCACGATGCTGGTGCAGATGGACGGGGTGAATCTGCTCGCTGATCCGGTGTGGAGCGAGCGCACGTCGCCGGTTCCGTCGATCGGTCCGAAGCGGCATCGTGCGCCGGGGTTACGGTTCGAGGATCTGCCGCCGATCGATGCGGTGCTGGTGAGTCACAACCATTACGATCATCTCGATCTGCCGACGCTGCGGCGGTTGCACGGCGTCGGCATCATCACGCCGCTCGGGAGCTCGGCGTTGATGGCGCGTCACGGCGTGAAGAACGCGCGCGATCTCGATTGGTGGCAGAGCGTCCGCGTGTCCGATCGCGTGACCGTCACGCTCGTGCCTGCGCAGCATTTCTGCGCGCGGGGGTTGTCGGATCGCAACGCGACGCTGTGGGGCGGGTTCGTGATCAGCGGGCCGTCAGGCAACGCCTATTTCGCGGGCGACACGGGGTGGGGGAATCATTTCGCGGACATCGCGAAGCGCTTCGGCGCGATCCGTGTGGCGATGCTTCCGATCGGCGCGTATCTGCCGCGCTGGTTCATGAAGTCGGCGCACATTTCGCCGGCCGAAGCGGTCGACGCGCATCTTGCTCTGCACGCGGAGACGAGCATCGCGATGCACTACGGGACGTTTCGCAACGCTGACGACGGATACGAAGAGCCGGTGCACGACTTGCGCGCGGCGCTCGCGGCGAAAGGGAATCCGCGCTTTCTCGTCGTCGAGCATGGTATCGGCGTCGACGTGCCGTAGTGGTCTAGGAGCCTGCGCGGCAGTAGAGCAGTAATACGGCGTAAGTCGCACGTCCGAATCGGCAGTTTGCGCGTGCGGATCGTCATTTCGCGCGTGCGGATCGGCCGGTTGCAAATGAAAACAGGCCCGTCGCAAACGAAAACAGGCCGGTTGCAAATGAAAACAGGCCGGTTGCAAATGAAAACAGGCCGGTTGCAAACGAAAACAGGCCGGTTGCAAATGAAAACAGGCCGGTTGCAAATGAAAACAGG